>Ga0308160_10001496_pt1 | contig 32391 bp, 33 predicted proteins | sample PhyFR1_FD_201036 | JGI IMG/M metagenome (GOLD analysis project Ga0308160, IMG submission 201036) | Phyllosphere microbial communities from UC Gill Tract Community Farm, Albany, California, United States - DLSLF.R1 | ecosystem: Host-associated > Plants > Phyllosphere > Unclassified | place: USA... | reverse complement strand
TCCACAGCTCGATGTCGCGCTGCATGTTGACTTCCTGCGGCATCCAGTGGTTGGCGCAGCCGGCCAGGTACTTGTCCCAGGCCCATTTGTACTTGAACGGGACCAGCTGGTTGACGTCGGTCTTGCCATTGATGATGCGCTTGTCGTCGGCGTTCACGCGCTTAGCGACGTCGATGCCGGCCGCTCCGGCGCCCGGTTTCGGATCCGGTGCTGCTTCTTCATCCCATGACAACATGATGATTCTCCTCAAAAGAACCGGCGGCCTGATGAGGCCGCCAGCTGTAGCAAGCAAACATGGCCGTCCTGCCGTCCCAGCGCCTATCGCATTCGCATCGATGGCTCACCGTTCACGGACCTGTGCTTCCGACCGATCGGCTTTCACCGCGCGGGAATCCAATGCCTCGCGCCCGCGCTGCGGCTGGCTCATCCGGTCAGGATGTACCCGTGGCCCGATCACATCCTTCCCATCACGCAGCTGCTGGGTGATCAACTCCTTGCCGATCTCGACGAACCTGGCTTCATGTCCGGGCAGGTGTGCTTCGGCGAACTTGCGCGCAGCGTCCAGCAAGGCATAGGCCTGCACCAGTTCAGGATATTGTTTGACCACGAGCGTTGGCCTGCCGCTGTCAAAGGCGGACAGCTTCTCTTTCAGCGCCCGCTCGTTCTCTTGCAAGGCCGGCTTTGCAAGTGAAGTGACATGCCCGCTTACTTGTTCACGCACGGCAACTGGCTCGATCGAGTTCCTGGGCTCGCGCTGCTTCAACTCGGCCAGGTCCAGGTCCGTTGGCTTGTAGCCCGCGACCTGCAGGCCGCTGCGCGCAGCCTCCATCCAGGCGGCACGGCGAAAGGTCTCCGATCCTTTAACGGTAACGCTGTTCCAGCCACGCTCCCTGGCGATCTCGACTAGCGCCCGGACCACTTCGGGATGGTCGCCTCTGGTCGCCAGTTTCGCGCCTCGGTCGGTGAATGCAGGCGAACGGTCAGGAAAGTAATAGTCGCTGTCGACTTGCAGGAAGCGCTTGCGTACCGAATCGGGCATGGCGGTCGACAGGGCTGCTGCGTCCTTGTCCTCGGCCCGACCCGTGGAAGCACCGGCCTGCCGCGTTGCCGGCGCTTTCCAGGTACCTGACGCTTCCGCTTCTGGTTTCAGGTCGGGTGCCAGCTTGTCGAATTCCGTCTTGTATCCTGCTTCCGACTGCCGGTTCTGCTCCATGATCGCCAGACCAAGCCTGCGAACGACCGCATCCCTTATCGAACGTAGTGCCCCGATATCGGATTGTGCCGCCGCAGCGACCCGCTCGCCGGCAACAGCGGCGCTATCCGGCACCCTGAGTGAACGGGAACGTTCGAGCATCAGCCGGAGCAGCTTTGCGTCCTCCGTGTCGTCGAGCGCTTGCAGGTCGACTTCGCTCACATGTTCCTTGCGAACCACCGGACCGGCCTCGATCGAGTTCTCCCGCACCGCCTTGCCGGGCGTCGCGTCGGCACCCCTTGCCTCCGGCTTCGCGCCGGCGGATGGCGGATCGCGGTCCGAAGCCGGCATCGAACGTGCCAGTATCGCGCGCTGCGCTTCCGCTCGCTGGTCCAATGCACTCTGGTATGCGATATGCTGCTGCATGAAGGCAATGCCCTCGGGTGTCGGGACCGGCGCTGGAGGCAGCGGCGGCAGGCCGTCATTTGCCGTCCGCACAGGATCGGATTGCACTTGCCCAGATTCTGGTAGTGCTTCGTTGTCTGCCGGCACGTCGAGCAGGACATTCTTACCCTTGCTACCGCGCGACGAAGCGCGCGCCTTCTTCGGCTTTGCCGTCTCGTCGCCCGCCTCGGGTGCAGCCTTCGCCTTGGATGCCCGACGCCGGCTTGGCTTCGCTGCCTCGACGGCAGTTTCGGGCGATGTCGATGATGCATCCGGGTTCGAGTCGGTTGGCACGGCGCTCGTGCTGTCCGCGCCGCCGACTTCGCTGTCTTTCTGCTGTTCGCTCATGTCATTGCTCCTGTGATGCTTCTACAGCTTTCATGAATGAACCGAATGCCTTGTTCAAGTCGTCGTCGGTGACCGGCTCCCCCTTAGGCAGTTCGACCCTGGAAAAATCGACGGCGTACGCGGTCAGGTTGAGGTTGCCCAGCTTGCCGAAGTCGGCCGGCGTGACCGAACGCGCCTGCGCCTCGCCGGCAGCAGGTTCGATGCTGCTCTCTTCCTCCGCTACCGGCGCCTGCGGCAGCACGATGGCAACCGGCTTGATCGGCGGGACCGGCAGGTTGGCACGTCCCGCGAACAGGCCCAGCTTCCAGAACCAGATCTTCTTGCACAGGATTGGCAGCATTCCCTCGACGGCGATGATCTCGTTGTGCTTGCCCATCTGCTTCACTTCCTGCGGGTTCATCAGTGGCCGCGCCATGTGCGACACGGTGCTGCTACCGCCACCCGGCTTCGTGGAAAGCGTGAACCGCTGGCGCGAGCGCGAGACGACTTCCGCCGTGTACGGCCCAAGCATCCGCGAGATGTCCTCTGCGTATTTCTGCTCGCGCGGCGCGAAGATGACGGACGCGCCGCAGCAGCTCATGATCGTATCCGCGCCGTCGGCGCCGTACACCTGGCGCAACTGCGACACCGCCTGCACGATGATGAACGGGCGCAGCCCGTAACCGCCCATCAGGCCGATCGAATCCAGCACGATGGGCATGCGCCCCATCGCGGTGAATTCGTCCTTGATGACGGCGACCTCGTATTTGAGGCTGGGGTCGTCCTCTGGCATCCTGTCCATGTTGCAGTCGTAGAGCTGCGTGAAGAACAGGTTCAGCAGTTGTCCCAGCCGGCCCAGATCACCGGGGTTGACACCGAAGTAGATCGATATGCATTCCCGGCGCAGGTCGTGCAGGTCGAAGGAATCGGCGCTCGTCGCCGCATCGACCATCGGATTGGCCCAGAGCTGCAGCTTGGCCGTGAAGGTCTTGCGGATCGACGACTGGGTCTGCGGACTCAAGTTGATGAAGTCGTAAAGCATCCTCTTGCAGGTCGGCGATAGCGGCTGGTCGCCGCCATCGCGGCGTGCGATCACCGCGCGCCAGTGGTCGCCGATACCCTCTGCCTCCCCGTACATGACCTGCCTGAGCATCTCGCCCATCGTACGTGGCAACGTCGGTGTCTCGATCACGTACAGCCCAAGACCGAGGAACAGGTCGCGGCAAGAGGCCGGCCAGAACGGGTCGCCGCTCGCAGGGTCCGGTGACAGCATGTTGGCGATCTTCTGGAGCGCGTTGATCCGCTGCGCCGGGTCGTCCGGCACGTAATAATGCGAGATCGGGTTCCACTGCGCGGTACGGCCGTCCGGCGAGAGTGGATCGAACAAAAACACCTTGGAAAACAGCGAGCGCCAGCCGGCCGTGATGCGGTAGCACTCCTTGCGCGTGTCGTTGATGACGAAGCTGCCGCGCCAGCTCAGCGCATTCGGCTGTACCAGGCCGGCGCCCTTGCCGGTGCGCGGTCCGGCGGCGCAGAATGCGCCACGCTGTTCCCCCAGCCGGATTAGCTTCCCGCCGAGGCCCATGAAACCGCCCCAGCGGCCGAGCACGAGGCCGCCGTCGTCGAACAGCCCGGCTGCCGCGACTTCGCGGCGCGTGGCGAAGCGCGCGTCGCCATGCAGCGAGCGCATGGCCGGCCGCAACAGGCCAATGGCGATCGCGATAGCCGCGACCGAACCGGCGCCGAGGCACATGACGAGCCAGCGGCGCGTGTAAGGGTCGTCGCCGTACTGCTGCCAGTACGCCAGCACCGTGAAGGGTGTGGCGGCGTGCGGCGGCAGCGTCGGGCTGTGCAGCTTGACGAGAAACAGGTAGCTGGCAACGTAGAATGCAAAAATAACGGCGCCGGCGAGCACGCCGGCAGCGGCGAAGGCGCGGTGCCGTTCGCTGTCCGCAGGTGAGATAAGCATCGGAATCTCCTTAACCGAGTTGCCGCATCGCGAATGCGGGATCGAAGTAGACTTCGGAAACGACGCGCCGTCCGTCCGGCTGGCGCTCCATCTGGACGACGATGTCGACCAGTGCATGCAGGGTCGTGGTGATGTCGGCGAGTTCGAGTCCTGCACCTTCCTGGCTGCCCTTGATCATCAGCGCCAGGCGCAGGAACGCGAGTTTCGCGCGCGTGGCGTGGACCGTCGTGATGGTCCCGGGGTGGCCGGAGTTGAGCACGTTCTGGATGAAGAAGAACGACTCGTCGCCACGCAGTTCGGCCAGCAATACCCGGTCGAGGCGCATCCTCAGGGCCGATTCCAGCAGGTCGCGCGGCGCCAGCTTCGAGACGCCGTTGCCGCCCTTCGGATAGAACAGGTTGACCTGGTTCTCTTGCGGCAAGCGCATCTCGGGCACGTCTTCCACCGTGACGATGCGTTCGTGAAGCGGAATCAGGGCGGCCAGCGCGTTGCCCAGCGTGGTCTTGCCCGATCCCGTCGCGCCGGACGATACGATGTTCTTGCGGCGGACGACCGCAAGCGAGAAAAAGCGTTCCCAATCACCGGCACGGAACAGCGCCAGCAGCTCGCGGTCCGCATCCGGCAGCGCTCCCTCGAGACGTGCCCTCTCCTCCTGGCCGAGCAGCAGCGACTGTTCGCACCTGGCACCGTCGAACGATCCCGCGTCGACCAGTTCATGCAGGGCCAGCACCCGCGAGCCAGGCCGCCGGATCGTGATCGACACGGTTCCCGCCGGTACCGCCGGCGGTATGACGACCTGCACACGCTGCCCGTCCGGCAACTGGGCGCCAAGCAGCGGGTACGCTTCCGTGATGTCCTGGCTCGACCGGTTGCGCAGCAGTTTCGCGAGGTCGAGGCACCAGTCGAAGTCCAGCGCAGGCAGGTGATGCCTCTCCCACCTGCCCTGCCGCTCCACCAGCACGGTACCCGGCCGGTTGATGACGATTTCGGTCAGGTCGGCATCGGCGAGGAAGGCCGCAAGCGGCTCCAGCGCCAGCACGACCGTCGATTGCTCCTTCGCGTTTTTGGAATGGATGTCCATGGCGGCCTCTCATCGGATGACGGTTGGGCGTTCCTGCAACGCGTAGACATCCCGGAAGTCGAGGTCGCGCGCCACGTGGATCACGACCTGGGAGGCCTGCGGCGCGGTCAGCGTCGGCTGGATGTTCATCGTCGACTTGAGCACGTCGCTCATCACCTGCTGTGCGCCGCCGGTGATGTTCGGGAACGCGATCGTCGTGTTGTTGCTGCCGCTGCCCTGCCGCAACGCCGTCAGGTAGGGACCGGCGTCGCTGATCACACTCAGCAGGATGGCGGCGCCGAAGCGATCCCAGAAGTGGCTGTCGACCTCGCCCGCGATGCCGGGCCGCCCGAGCCAGTCGGCGCCTCCGGAATCGACGTCGACCAGCACGTGGTTCGGCGTCTCGCCGCGCGACCATACGATGCCGACGCGGCGCTGGCCCTGCGCCACGCCGTTGACCTGCTGGCCAACCCACCTGGTGCCACGTTCGAGCAGCACGACCCTGCCGTCGGCGCTGCGCACGTCCTCGGTTTGCATGCAGGTCACCAGGCCAGGCAGGGTCGTGTCGAGCGCCTCGACCACGTTGCAGGGAATCTTGGTGCCCTGCGTGATCATCATGCTCGGATTGGCCAGCATGTAGGCCCGGGCACCAGCCGTGCGGGGCTGCTTGCCAACGCGAACCGGCCGGTCTTCGCCTGCGGGCGTACCCGTACTCGATGCAGCCGGAGACCCGGCGGTGTCCGCGCCAGCATCCCTGGCCACCTGGGTCTCGGCGACCTTGAAGACGAGCGGCGATTCCAGCCTGCGCTTCATCAGTTGCTGGCCCGGCGTCAACGACGGCGGTCCGGCCCGCGTGCTGGCCGCCACCGCCGTGGAACCCGCCGTCCCGGCCATCGTGGCCACCTGTCCGGCCGACGGGACAAGCGGCGGCAGCGCCTGTTCCTGCTTCGCGTCCGCGAACGTGGGCGGCTTCAGGGGTGGCAGGCTGGGAGCAGCGGCCACGGCCTCGCGTGCCGGCTCGGCCACTTCCTTATGCCTGTCGTAGACCGCGGCGTAGTAGCGCCACAGGGCCAGCCCTGCCACGGTTACGACGCTGGCGACGATGACCAGGTTCGTCGCCTTGTTCTGCAAGCGAAGGCCACGACCGGCCACCGCCGCATCGCGTTCGCCTTCGACGGTATTGTCTTCGTCGGCATCTTCCTTGCCGACGCGGTCCTGCCGGAACGGGAAGAGGTTCATCGCTTTTCTCCTTTGACGACACGTTCGACACTGGGAGACGAAGTCTTCGTCGCCGGCAGCGGTGCCGCGACATCGAATCCCTCGTTGAAGACGCAGGTCACGTCCGATCCCGAGCGCAGCACGAACTTGCGGCGCACCGAATGGATTTCGACGGTGCCGTCGCTTGCGACCGTGACGTTCTCCACGCGCTCCAGCGCCTCGCCGGCGCCGGTGGCGGCGTAGATTGCAGGTACCTGCCCCCGCGCCGCGAACCGCAGGTAGGTGACGGTACCGTCATCCCACGCCTCGACCGGAGACAGCTCGCCCGCGCCCTGGACGGTGTAGTTGCGGTTGCGGGCCGGGCTGGCCCGGTCGAGCAGTGCCTCGATCCGCTCCTGCGCTCTTGCCTTGGTATCGGCCGCGTGTTCGGCGGCCGGATAGCGGAAGCGCACCGTCAGGTAGCCGGCATCCTTCGAGGTGGCCAGCCGCATGTCGAAGTTGTAGGCACGCTTGCTGGTGATGACCTGTATGTTGGTCGCCGCCGCCCTGGCGGCTGGCTTGACAAAGACGCCGTTGCGCTTGCCGGTACTGGCAGCCTGCCAGGCGTCGGTATCGCCGCCGACCATGTCGACCAGCTGCTCGTCCGGCTCGAACAGGATCATGGTCGAGGCGCCGACCTTGCCGTAGATCGTCACGACGTTGTTGGGGTCGTAATCGACGAAGCGGATACGCGGATCACCCTTTGCCGCCACCGGCTCCTGGGCGGCGTGGACGTGCAGCGAAAACAGGCCCGCCAGCGCGCAGGCAATCAGTCTCGTCCTCATGGCGACACCTCCCTGGCCGTCGCGACGGGCGCGGTGAGCGCCATCGTCCGTCCCTGGCGCGCTGGCACGGGCGCCGGCGTATCCGGCTGGCGGACTGGCACCGCCACGCCGAGGTCCGGGTCCCGGATGTAGTCCGTGATCTCCATGCCCAAGTCGTTGACGCGGCGGCTGCGCTCGTCGCTCGGTACGTTCACCCAGCGGAACGGAATCGTCGCGATCCAGTTTGCCACCTCGCCAGCCGGCTGGTCAGCCCGCATGGTACGCAAGGCAAAGCTCGCCCTGGCGCCCGTGGCTACGCCGAATCCGTTGCGCAGGATCGTGATCGCACCGAGCTGGATGCGCACCTTGCCGTCCTTCCTGTACACGTTCATCGGCGATGCCCGATTGGCGGTGTCCCAGTACGATGCCCATTGCGCCCGCAGCTGGGGGCTCATGAACGCGGCAGCGTCGTAGTAGTTGTCCTCGGCGGTGTCGAACGTGTAGTTTTCCCGCGCCCGCAGGAAGGTGGCAATGCTGCGCCGGATCGTCGCTTCCTCCGGGGCCAGCTGGTAGGCGGCCAGCGACAGCAGCGGGCTGGTGGCGCCGGTCGACTTGTCGACCACCAGCACTCCCGGAGGCGGTGCCGGCTGCATCGACGTGTGGATGGCACCGGCGGCGATCCCGAACGCGATGATCGTGAGCGCCGATGCGCCGACGGCAACCCGCCAGGCCGTCCGGCGCGAGCGCTGTTCAAAGTCGGCCTGGCGGTCGGATTCGGCGGCGGAATGTTCCAGCAGGCGCTGTATGTCGTCGTGCGTTTCGATGAAGCGACGCAGCTCGTCCAAGTGGACCGCGAGCGCGTCCTTGGCTTGCATGGTCTTCATGGTGCACTCCTCTATGCGGCGGCGCCGCAGCTTGGATAGGCGAAGCCGGCCTGCACCGGCGCGTTGATGGGGCGGCGGTGCGAGCCGTCGCACGTGGGCAGCGTGCCGGCACAGCCGGCCACCATCGCCGATATCACGACCAGCAGGATCAGTTTGCGCATGGTGTCCTCACTTTTTAGTGTGCGTGGTTTTCGTTGGCGAGACCGAATTCCTTGCCCTGCCCTGGAACGCGCCCTGCGTTGCGCCCCAGGCCTTGCGTCCGGCGTAGCGGACCGGCCGCGTCGCGTAGTCGGCGCCCTTCGCGACCAGCTGCCTGCCATGGCGATGCATGAGACTTCCCGCGAGGCGCCCCATGCCGAACGACGACAGCGCCACGCCGCCTGCCAACCCGGCGGCTATGGTCAGCACCGAAGCCAGCGTCAGCAGCGAGATCAGGCCCATCACGAGGAACGGGAAGATCTGATCGACCTCGCCGATGTTCGCGATCGCCGCCGCCGATGCCGCGCGCGAGAACAGCTTGAGCACCAGCAGGTTGACTGCCATGACCAGGACGGGCACGAGGAAATAGTTGCTGAGCTGGCGTATCCAGGAATTGAAGAACCCGGCCGTCGTCTCGAACAGCAGGCTGACGATGAACAGCGGCCCCAGTGCGAGGATCGCCGTCAGCGCCACCTTGGACAGCGCCATCAGGAAGAAGCCATAGGCCGTCACGACGATGATCAGCGCCCATACGGCCAGGGCGACGAAGTACAGGCCGACGTCGCCGTTGAACAGCCCCGCCTTCGTCCAGAACTGCCTGCCGATGTCGAAGCCCTGGCTGAGCAGGAGGTCGAGGCCGCCGGTGAAGCCGCCGGCTTCCGGCGCCCTCGCCATGGCGGCGGCCAGCTCGTCCGGCCCGTGCAAGAAGGTGTCCGTGATGACCGTGTTGTACTCGGCCAGGCCGATCCCGACGCCAAAAACCACCGACACCTTCAGCACCCTCTCGGCCATGTCCATCAGCGGCTCCCGGATCGCCCCGCGCATGCTGGCGAAGCCCCAGAGCACGACATACACGCCGAGGAAGGTGAACGCCGCCGGCTCGATGGCCCGCGCCATGGCGGCCACCTGTTCGCCGACATAGGCGTCGCACACCTGCTCGATGTACGCGAGACTGCTGGTAAAGAACCTTCCCGGGACGGCCATGGTCGCCACCTATGGCGTCACGTTCGGGAACCGGCCGCTACCCGCCGATGCGATGCGTTCCGCCCTCATGGCGTTCATGCAGTTCGCATCATCGCCCTTGCGGCCAGGATCGTTGGCACAGGCCGCGAAAACCTTCCTGCGCAGGTCGGGCTGCTTCAGGTACTCGTCGACGGTGAGCACGCGGTTTTCCACCGCGGCCGCCGGGGCCTGGCCGGCGTCCTGCTTCGAGCATCCACTGCTCATGCATGCGACGGCGGCGAGGACGAGTGCGTTGATCGTGTTGCGCTTGATGTTCATGGATGGCTCCTTGGCTTGTCGAAAAAATGGGTCACGGCAGGCTCGTATCGATGGCGGGGAAGCTCCCCTGCCCGGACGAGGTCGCACGCATCTGGTTGGTCATCAGCCGCTGCGCCTCTGACTGCGCCGCGGCGCCGTTCCCCGCCGCCGCGAGCTGGTTCTGGTCCTTCACCAGCGCGGCATGCTCGATGGCGATGGCGTTGGCGAGGTCGTACGCGGCCTTGGGATCGTTGGTCGTCGCCAGCGCGCCCGTCAGCGTGCGCAGGCGCTGCTCGCGCATGGTGGCGTCGTTGTAGGCCATCTGTGCCGCCGCCTGGTTCGCGGCCGAGATGTTCTGCGACTGGCTCAGGAACGACTGCAGCGCCGGCGACAGGTTCGCCGCCTGGCCCTGGGTCATGATGGCCTGCGCCGACCGGATTTCCTGCGCGAGCGCCGACAGCTGCGTCATCGACTGCGTCCAGTCGGCAGGCATGACGCGCGTGGCGGCGGGCAGCAGCGCCGCCATGCCGCGGTTGCCCGTCATCGAGTCGATCTGCGTACGCATCTGCGCGTATTGCTGTTCCCACGCCCTTACCTGCTTGACCGCCTCGGCCAGCGCCTTTGGATCGGTCACGACGAGCTGCGCGTGCGCCGACAAGGTGCCGCTGGCCAACAGGACGGCGGCGAAAATGTTCCGGTATCTCATGCCCTGCTCCTTTCGTTCATGAAGTGCGGGTACCAGGCGCCCGCGTCCTCGCCGTACTGCGCAATCAGGCGGTCCATCAGCGCCAAGTTGGAGGTGCGCGCCGACAGCACGGCAAGATCGTCGTCCATGCCGTCCAGCGGCAGCTTCAGTACGACCGAGTGGTGTCCCTGCCTGAACAGGAACATGCCGCTCCCTTCCGGCATCTCCGTCTTGATGATCTCGAACTCGCGTTCGGACAGTCCCAGGCCGTCCACGTAGTCCTTCCTGCGCGCGCCCGGGTTCGGAAACAGGAACAGGGTCGCGACCTGCTCGATGAGCGTGCGGCTGATCGGGTGGTTGATGGCGTCGCCGGGAGAGTTCGAGTCGAGCGCCACGAAGCCGTTCTTCTTGCGCAGGGTGCGCAGCATGTCGTCGCAGAACGCAGCGAACTTGGCATCGCCCAGCGCTTTCCAGAATTCCGAAATCCATATCGCCAGCCGCCGGCCGTCGATCAGGCGGCTGGTCAGGTAGAACAGGTGCATGTTGATTGGCGTGCGCAGCTCCGGGTCGTCGAGGAAGCTGGTGACATCGAAGGCGGTGGTCTGGACCGAACCCAGGCTGGCGGCCAGCGTATCGGCCCGGTTGTCGAATACCCAGGCAAGCGTGCCGTCCTTGCGGCCCGGCTCGCGCGCATGGCACCACTTCGAAAGGCGCTCGTAGACGCTCTCGGCACCTTTCGGCAGGTAGTCGAGCACCCGGCCCAGCCGGCGGTTCCCGGCCGCCAAGCGCATCACGGCGTCGATCGCGTAGTCCAGTTCCTTTTCCTCGGACACGCTGAGCGGCTTCGTATCGACCTCGATGCCGTCCTGCGTCAGCATCGGGCGCGATACGAGGCGGCGTACCAGTCGGCGCAGATATGGCAGGGTCGCCTTTTCCAGCGGGTCGAGGCTGAACGGATTCCAGCCGGTCGGCGCCCCCGGTTCAATGCGGTACACCTTGCCGCCGAGGCGGCGCACGGCAATCTCGGTATCGCGGTCCTTCGAGAACAGCACCGACGTCAGGCCGAACTTCTGCATCATGACCAGCACGAACATCGCGGCGGCCGTCTTGCCGGAACCGGTCGGTCCGAGGAACATCGAATGCGCCACGTCCCGCTTGTTGCCGCCGTTCTGCGCTTTCGGGTCGGCAGCATGCAGGTTCAGGTAATGCGGCGTACCGGCCGCGGTGACGAGCATGGTGACGGCATCGCCCCAGTGGTTGCCGCTGCGCCGTCCGACGGGGAAGTTATGCAGCGGCATGAACCCGCATGCGTTGCGGCTGTTGACCAGCGAGAGCCGCGGACGATGGCGGTGATTCCCCGGCAGCTGGGCCCAGTAAGCCGCCTCGCAAGCAAGGTCCTCGCGCGCGCTGACGATGCCGGCATCCGTCAGGACAGCGCGGACCTTGTCGACGTTCTGGTTCAGTTCTCGCAGCGTCGCGCCCTTCACCTGCACGGTGTAGTGATGCAGGCCTATCGCCGTGCGCCGCGAGGCGAGGTCGTCGGCGGCATCCGGCAGCTCGTCACGCTGCGAGACGGCGGCGTCGCCGGCGTTTTCCATGCGGACGCCGGTCGTGCGCATCTGTTCGAGCGCCGCGTCCTTGCGCGAGAAGGTGAAGGACTGGGTGACCACCAGCTCGAACGGCAGCGTCAACAGGTCATCTAGGTAGAGCGGATGCGTCTCGGCCGGATAGCCGTTGATGCCCAGCATCGCGGAAAAGCTGGTTCCGCCCGCCCTCCGGATTTCGATGGTCTCGGCGCCGAACAGCGGACGCGTGGTGCCGATCAGTGCCCTCAGCCTGCACGGCGCCAGCGCGATGCGCTCCCACGTGCCATTCACCAGGTAGGCGCAGAACTCGGCGGCCTCGGAGTACCATACGCCGCTGCGCTCGTACAGTGCAACCCGTTCGGCGTCGTAATGGCGCAGTGCCGCGACCAGGCCGTCGACGATGGCATCGAGCTCGGCGACATTCTCGCGCCGCTCGGCCTCGATGGCCTCTAGCGTGCGTGCGAAAAGCATCTTGCCCAGCGCCCCGCCAGTCCACCATGGACTCGGACGAAACACCAGCGTCAGGTAAAGCTCGTTCACCATCAGCCGTTCGCTGCCGATCTTCGCCGCATAGCGTTCGTTGAGGTCGCATGCGTAGCCGGGCGGATAGGCGCCTTCCGGATACGTACCCTCCTCGCGCCGGAGGATATGCTGCCAGATGGTGAGGCGCGGATCGGCGAGGCTGAGGATGATCCTGTTCAGCCTGTCGTGGCGAATGTTCAGTTCGGCGTTCGATGCGCACTCGAAGGCGGCGCCGCTCAGGCGCAGCACGCACACGTAGTCACCGGCATCGGTCAGCATCACGCTCGGCGTGAGATGGACGTCATAGGGGATGTTGCGCGCATGTGGCAGGTCGCGCGTGGCCGCTTTCGCACGGCGGCCAGTGGTACGTTCAGGATTCGACATGCCTGTTCTCCCGTTTCAGGCGCCGCTGCAGGCGCCAGCGTTGAACAAACGTGATCCGCCGGCGCAGCGCCAGCGGGCTGTATGAGGACGCGGACCAGTAGCCGCGCGTGGCGACCAGGCCGTTCGCCTTGGTGCGCAGCCACAGCACCAGCAGTTCGAAGCTGCGCGGATCCTTCAGGCAGACCAGGTAGCAGATCCCGTGGATGGGAATGCAGACCAGCACCCACAGCAGGCTCTTGGTCCAGACCAGTGCCTCGACCGACGCCATGAGGTTGAGCATCAGCGCCGGATACGGCACGCCCCACCTCATGGCCGGCCGGGTCAGGCCGACGGCAAGAGGATCCACCTTGATGCCGTCGTCGTCCATGTCAGACTCCCATCAGCGTGCGGAACCAGGACACGATCTGGTCGCTGCCGAACATCATGGCGATGCCGACCAGGCCGCCAACGAACCAGCCCCAGTTCACGCGCCCCATCAGGCACAGGACGCCGACCACCAACACCGCGATGCCGGCGAACGGCGTGAGAGTCTGCACCAGATCGGTCTTCAGGGTCGATCCGGAGTTGGCGAACGGCGGCGCGGCAGCGGCAAGCTCCGGGAACAGGCTGCAGGCCAGGACGGCGCCCAACAGGACAAGCTGCAGGGTACGGGCAGTTTTCATGGCAGTTCCTTTGCAGGTGGTTGAAAATCAATGGGTGGCGCACCGCGCCTGTATACGTCCCAGAACGGTGCCGGGGCCGGTGCGGGTGGAGTGCGCGTGGTAGCTGCGGTGCCATCGGACGTGGCAGGGCGCGCGGCGATGCGGACGGGAGCCTTGTCGGGCACCAGTTCGCGCCGCAGCGCTTTCACGTTTTCCTCGTGTCGATGCACGCGGCTTCGCATGTCATCGGTCGGCGTCCTTGCGAATGCTTCCTTTGCGCTGCCGAGCGCCTGCTGCTCGGCGGCGAGTTCGGACTCGAGGATCGCGCGGCGGTCGATGTCGCGGGCCTTCTGGATGGCGCTGTCGACAACGGGATACGGTTCGTTCCCTTCCGCCAATGAACATAGTGATATTGCGCAGAAGATCAGCGATCTCGGAAGCAAACTCATGGCTAGCTCCTTGCAGTGACATGGCCCTGACGATAGGCTAAGTCTTCGCGCTTACCCTTGATGAGTATCATTCAATCAGGTGTTTAATTAACACCTTATTTAAGTACACTTGGACGCCATGGATCAGCGTCTTCCCCGCCACGGAAAGGTGTGTATGAGGAAAAACAAGAGGCTGACCACGGAGGAGTTCGATGCCATCCGCCCTCACCTGGCGAGGATGAAAGACCGCAACGTGGAAGCAATCAGGGCGATCCTCGTGGAGGGGCGTCCGCAGAAGGATGTGGCACTGGAACTAGATGTGTCGGCGGTCGCGGTGAGCTCGATGGTGCGCAGCGCCTGGGACTACCACATCACGCACGGCGTCCGACCGGAAGGATGGGTCAGCGTCAGCGTGGTCCTGCCCCCGGAGATGGCGCAGCTCGTCAGGGAGATGGAACGTAATGCACGTGAAAACCTAAAGGCGAAAAAGTGAAGATCTTCATTCCAGCCAACCAGAAAGGCGGCGTCGGCAAGACCAATACCGCGTTCAACTTCACGCACTTCCTGGCCGAGGAAGGGAACCGCGTGCTCGGCGTCGATGGCGACGAGCAGGGCAACTACAGCCGCGTGATGAGCGAGTACGTGCAGCCCGGGACGGGTGCCAGCCAGCTGTTCGGCGATGCGCCGGTCGACCTGTCTGCGGCGACCGGCGCGATCACGGTGCTGCAGGCCGACCGGGAAAAACTGCGAGTTGTGGAACGTTCGGGCCTGAGCGATGCGCAGCTGGTTTCCAACCTGCGCGCGCGCCTGGCCGAACTGGCCCCGCGCTACGACTACCTCGTCATTGATTCGGCTGGCTCGAACAGCCGAATCACCAATGCCCTGCTCTTCGTCAGCGACTTCGCCGTGATCCCGACGAAGATTGACCAGGACAGCATCGACGTGTCGGTCGAGGTGCTGAAGCGCATTGCTTCGATCAGGAACACGTGGAATCCCGCCATGGTCAACCTCGGCATCCTGCCTAATGAATACGACTCGCGCCAGCCGGCGCAGGTGAAGAGCCTCAAGGCCTTGCTGGGGAAATACCCGCAGTTCATCTTCCCGGCGTATATCGCGGACCGCTCGGCCTATCGCGAAGCGTCCGCCGCTCGGACGCCGGTGTGGCGGCTCAAGAATGACATCGACGGCCGTGCCAAGACGTCTGCGCGCGATGCGGCGATCGAGATGCGCACGGTCTTCCGCATGCTGCTCGACCGGATGGAGGCGCAATCATGAACCTCGACCTGACTGGACTGGCCGACGTCGGCCAGCCCGCCGCGGGTGAACCGATGATGGTTCCGCTCGATGCGATCGCCTGCGACCCGGACCAGCCGCGCCAGCATATCGACGAGGAGGCGCTGCAGGAACTGGCCGATAGCATCCGCGCCATTGGCGTCGTGCAGCCGGTCTCTGTCCGGCCGGACCCTGCCCTGCCCGACCGGTACATCATCAATTACGGCGAGCGCAGGTATCGGGCGGCCCTGATCGCGGGACTGCAGGCCATTCCCGCGTTCGTGCACAGGGCACCGGATACCTATATGCAGGTCGCCGAGAACCTTCACCGTGCCGACCTGTCGCCGATGGAGATGGCCCTGTTCATCAGGAAGCGGATGGAGGCTGGCGACAGGCGGACCGAGATTGCGGCCAGGCTGGGGTACAAGAAGAGCTATGTGACCGAGCACCTGGCGTTGCTGGAGTCGCCCGTGTGTGTCGAAAAGGCGTATGCGAGTGGCGTCTCGTCGGCGCGGACCTTGTATGACTTGCGCAGGCTGCACGATGAATTTCCCCGGCAGGTGGATGCGTGGTTTGCGAGCGGGGCCGAGGTGACGCGGGAATCGGTGGCGGCGCTGGCTGAAAAAGTTCGTCATGACGAACAGCGGGGTGATGCGTCGCAGGATGTTCCGACTGATGCTGGTTCGCCTCGTGAGGACGAGCTGCGCATCGGTCCTATACCACTGCCTTCCGCAGAAGCAGACGACAAACCGGAAAAAGTTCGTCATGACGAACAGTTTGATGCCGAGTCGAGCATTGTTCACGAGCCTGACAGGTCCTCGGTGGCGTTCGAGCAAGCAGAGACGCATATGGTACCTGCGGTCGTTATCGCTTCGCAGCAGCATGACCATGTGCCTGCAGATGAAGTTCTGCCGACGGATCGGCCACGTGTGCACTTGAGCATCCTTGTTGAACACGATGGTCGTAGCGCAACTGTGCAGGACGATAGCATCGTGTGCATCCGCTACGAGGATGGTGGCATGGCGGAGGTGCGGCTTGGGGACACGGTCTTCGTTGCCGCTGTCGGCATCTAATCGTTGTCTTGACGATGTCGGGAGCGGATCGTGAGGAGACTTGGATCAGTGGTTAGGGCGGTGGCAAGGACCTTGGCGGGCTTGCTGCGGTCGGGGCTTTTTGTGGCCTTGCTACTTGCGTCACGGGTGCTGGTGCCGGTTCTGCGTTTGATGGCGACGGCGGGGATTGTCGTCTTCGGGTTTTGTGCGCTGGCTAGACGCGACGAGGTTACGGTCATGTGGGCTGGGGCGGGGCTTGCTGGAGCAGCCGTTGTCCTGGAACTGGCGTTGGGCGCGGCGATTCGCGCGCTGGCGCCGTCCGGTGTCGTTGTGATTTCCGAGGTGTGAGCGCTGAGGCGCGTTGTCCCGCAGTCCCGAAGGGACGAGGACCCGGCAGTTAATCCGCAAGGATTAACAACGCTAGACGCAAGTCTATCCTGCCCCCCCTCTTCAAACCTAAAGCAGCAAAGAACATGGGATTCAAACGTAGCAGCTAAAAGATGCGAAGTTGGTTTTCAACGCTGGCGAAACCGGGAGATCTGTCATGGCAGTCATCGGAGCGAGGGTCGATAGCGAAATCAAGGAGGCGTTCGATGCGATTGCGCGTGCACGGTCGGTCACGGCGTCGCGCCTTGCAGGCGTCCTGATCACGGACTTCATCAGGGCCGAGAGAGGCGGTACGGCACAGGCGAACGTCGGGACGCAATTGCCAGCGCAGGCCCACCCTGCGGAACATGCCGGTGCGAAGACCGAGCTGGTGCACGTGCGCCTCGAGCCCTATTATTTCGAGGAGCTTGGGCGGCTGGCTGCGCAGCGCAAATGGTATCGCAGCGCCTATCTTGCGAACCTCCTGTATGTCCATGTCGACAGGCGGCCTGTGCTCTGCCACGACGAGGTTAACGCGGTGCGCCAGGTCGCGCGGCAGCTTGCGGACATCGGTCGCAACGTCAACCAGATCGCCAGGAAGGTGAATATCGATCCGGACCGCGACGACCTGTCTGCCTTCGACCTGGAACTGATCCGCATGCTGCTCGATGTGGAAACGGCGGCGGTCAAGGAACTCGTCCACGCGAATCTGCGGACCTGGGGAGCGACCGATGTCCAGTAACGATGTAATTGTCCCAGACCGCGGAGGGAGGAAGTCGGGCTTGCGCCGCATTGTCTATCGTCCGCAGGTCGGACAACACGATGCCCGCAACGACTGGCAGGCTACCAGGGACAGGCTGCGCCGCACCGTGGCGCGTGTGCCGGAAGTCGTGATCAAGGTTGCGGGCGGCGGGTCGAAGAGTGCCGGCGTGCTGCGCTACATGAACTACATCTCGCGCAGCGGGGCGCTGATCACGGTCGACGAGAAAGGCGAGCGCCTGGGTGGCAAGGACAGTGTCAGGCAGGTGCACGCGTCCTGGGATCTCGACCTGCAGCGTGCGCACGGCAAGGCTGGCGAAGCGCTGCACCACGCCTTCAACATCATCTTTTCGATGCCGGCCAGGACGGACCCGGACAAGCTGCTCGACGCGGTGCAGGCATTCGCGCGGGAGCACTTCGGCCAGCGCCAGTACATCATGGCGCTGCACACGCCGGAGACCGACCCGAGCGACAATCCGCCGCCACATCCGCATGTGCACGTGATCGTTCGCGCCGAGGATGAAGACGGGCGCCGGCTGCACATTCGCAAGTCGACGCTGCGCATCTGGCGCGAGGCATTCGCGGCCGAGCTCAGGATGCGCGGCATCGAAGCGAATGCCACGTCGCGGGCGGAACGTGGCGTATCGCTCAAGGGTCGCGGCAGCGCCGAATATCACATCCGGGAGCGCGGCGACGTGTCCACTGCGGAGGCGCGCAGGTTTGCCGAAGCCGCAAGCGACCTTCGCAGGGGAGATACCGGGCTCAAGCCCTGGGAGGTGGCGATGGCCGCGCGACGGCGCGACGTGTTAAAGGAGCTGGCGCGCAACGCCTCAGCGCTGCGCAACGAGGGCGATATCGAACTGGCGGAACAGGTCGAGCGGTTCGCGCGGGAGCTTCCTCCACTCGACAGCGAACGGCGGCGGATGCAACGTGCACTTGTCGAGCAGGTGAATGCGCGCCTTGGGCGTGAGCGCCAGAAGGACCTGGTACCGCCACCGGAGCATGACAGCCATTAGGCTCGCGGCTTGGTGCAGCAACGATGAAGTTAAACGCAATCGACCGAAAGGACGTAACCATGAACAAGGTGCCGGGCAGCGGAGCGTCGAAAGAAAACGGGCTCGTCCGCGAAGCCATGTCCGACAGTACACCATCCCTGCCAGATGCGACGCTCCTGCCATACACGGATCCTGGATACCGTCCGCCGGCGCCAGACGAGATTCGGGCAGTCATGCAGCTCCTTGGCACGACGGCCGAGCAGCTGGCGGGCCTTGTCGGCGTCAAGGACGGCCGCGCGGTCAGGCGCTGGCTTTCTCCTTCGACGGCGAAGACCCATGCCCAGATCGACTATGCGATCTGGCGCCTGATGCTGCTGGAAGCGGGGCTGATCGAACCGCCAAAGCCTTTGATCCATGCCAAATCGATTAGGTCTAAAAGACCTATACTGGATCTATCGGAAGAGCAGTCGAAGACAAGATAAACGTCCCTTCATCGGCTGCCTGGTTTCTGGATCTTGTTTAACGAACGTTAGGGAGATTTGACATGAAACTTGCAACGCGTTTTGGCCGTGGCCACACGTCGGTCAGGTCCCAGCAGCCGCTCACCAATGAAGAAATCGCGGGCTTCGCGCCGTCTATCTTCGCAACCGAAAAGCATGACAGTCGCTCGGAGCGCTATACCTATATCCCGACGATCAACGTCCTGGAAAAACTCCGCACCGAAGGCTTCATGCCCTTCATGGCCTGCCAGGCGCGTTGCCGGGACGAAGGCAAGCGCGAACATACGAAGCACATGCTCCGCCTGCGCTACGCCGGCCAGATCGACAGCAGCGAGGCAAACGAGATCATCCTGCTGAACTCCCATGACGGCACTAGCAGCTACCAGATGCTGGCCGGGACCTTCCGCTTCGTCTGCTGCAACGGAATGGTGTGCGGCGACACGCTGAACGACATCCGGATCCCGCACAAGGGCAACATCGTCGACAACGTGATCGAAGGCGCGTTCCGCGTGGTCGACGATTTCGAACGGATTAACGGACAGATCGATGGCATGAAAGCCCTCCCCTTGAACGACGGCGAGCAACTGGCTTTCGCCCATGCCGCGCTGGCGCTGAAGTACGACCCGCAGACCGAAGTGGCGCCGATTACCGAGCAACAGATCCTTGCGCCGAAGCGCCGCGAGGATATCGGCGACGACCTTTGGAAGACCTTCAACCGTGTGCAGGAGCGGATGCTGAAAGGTGGCGTGCATGGCCGCGCGGCGAATGGCCGTCGCACCACCACGCGTGCTGTCACCGGCATTGACCAGGACATCAGGCTGAACCGGGCTTTATGGGTACTCGCCGAACAAATGAAATTGCTGAAGCACTGATCCAGCCGGGAACTTCGCCATTTGGGAATTCCATTTGAAATCAGGCGATGTCGCCGTGAAGTCTGGCGACATCGCTTAATCCAGAAACCGGAGGCATCGATGACTACTTTCACCAGAATCGGCGATCTGATTGCAGCGCTTCAGGAATGCGACCCTGACGGAACAATAACAATCACGTTGGACGGCGCTCTTGTATTCGATGACGAGGTTCCTGGCGAAGCCGAATACAGTTTCGATCCCGTAGTTGATTTCCTGTTTTCAAAACCGGACGCCAGACAGAGCGATCGCGTCTACCTTGGTCTTTCGAAAAAGGATACCGAAGGCATTGTTTCCGACCGACGGAATCAATGCGACACTGACCTCGAGGGAAGCTCCCTTTCTACAAACCCGGGCATCGTTACGAATGCTCCGGTTGCAATTGCGCTTGCCTTTGATCAGGACACCTATGTCAATCTGCAAGCGGTTGTCGCCAACTGCAACTTGGCAGAAGCCAGTCGTGACGGGGCGACAACGCATGGGAAACTGGATGTTCCTCGGTTGCTTGCCATGCTTGCCGAGGACGCGGCCATGACAAATACAAGGCCGGGCTCATGGGAAGGTGCGAACATGCAGCAGGTATTGGATAGCCATGGGTATCAGTGAAGATACTTTTTCCAGCCATATCCGCGCATTTGTTCGATCTGTCTTTCCTTATTGGCATATTCGAAATATGTTCTGCGAGCTATATTTGGCGCGGGATAATGCAATTTCCTCGCATTGCAAACTACAGGTAATCACGAAACCATTTATGCATTTCCCATTATTCCTTGATCGCGGTGAAATTGAATATGGCCATAAAGCGGCATAATCATATCGATGCCATCTTTTGGGGTACCCGCTATGGAAACCGCAGAGGAAACACTGGATCTACAAGGTGTAGCAATATTGTTCAGGGCAGAACCGGAAACAATCGCCCAGTATGCCCGATCAGGCGAACTTCCTGGCACGAAAATGGGAAAAAGTTGGGTATTCCTCCGGGAGGACGTGCTCGCCTTCCTCCGAAAGCGCATTCTCGAGGAAACAGAGGAGCGTCGAGGCAAACGCACTTATCACACGGCTTCGCCGCAGCCAGACGCGGTCCTGGTAATCCCGAAGCCCCGCACGCGACGTACGAACCTTCCGGTATTGCCACGTGCGGAACGATCCTGACCGTCACCACAGGTGCGCCGCCAGGTCGCTACCACGCAGGCTCGCATAGCGCCTGAGCATCCGGATATCCTTGTGTCCAGTAATCCGGGCAATTTGGACATCGGACAGCTTCGTCTTTTCGTACAGCCGGCACGTCGCCTCGTGTCGCAGATCGTGGAAACGCAGGTCGGCAGCACCTGCCAGCATGAAGATCCGCCCGAACTTGTTGGACAGGTTCGAGGTCGTGGCATTGAGCGCTTCTTCCGAAAGGTCTCCAGACCAGAAAGGGAGCAGTCTTCCGCGCCGCGCCGTGATCGATGGCTGGCGGCTCCTGGTGTAGGCGGAGAGCAGGTGCACCATTGGCGTCGGCAACGGCACTTGGCGCGACGAACCGTTCTTGGTCCGTTCGAGGAAGATGGTCCGCTTCAACAGGTCCACTTGCGCGAGATGGATCGTGTAGCACTCGCGCATGCGCATTGCCGTCTGCAGGGCGAGCTCGAACAGCATCAGTTCATCCGCCTGTCCCTGCAGGCGCTTGCGGATCCTCTGCTCCTCGTCGGGAGCCAGCCTGCGGTCCCGCTCTTCGTCGACACGCGGCTTGAGCCCCTCCTTGGCCAGCATGCTGATATCGGCGTCCGTATAGGTTGCGAAACCACGCTTCAGCAGGCGCAGAGGATTCTGCGCCATGATTTCAGGATGCTTGCGCAGCATCCAGTCGAAACACCGTGCCAGGGCGCCGTGCCGGTGGCGGATCGTACCGGGCGCAAGCTGGTTGATTCGCTTCATGTCGCGAATCCAGCCTTCCGCCCATTCGTAGTTCAGTGAACCGGTGCTGAGCTTTTCCACGCTTGGCATGACGGCGTTAAGCAGTTTCTGTTCCGACAGGGGTACGGGGTTATGCCGGATATATTCGGTAATGCATCGCTGTACCGTCCAGATCTCGTGCCGTGGCTGGTCGCGCTCGAGCAGCGCCGCAGGAACGATTCCTTGGGCCAAAAGCCCTTCGAGCTGCCGGCCGTACTGCTCGGCGGCCTCGCGGGTATCGAAGGTTGCCCAGAGGTCCTTGGTCAGGAGCTTGTGGGAGATGCGCAGCTGGAACCCGTACGGGCGCTTGATGATGGTAGCCATAGTCCGCGCATCGTATGCCCGGCGGGTACCCGGAGGTTTGATCGCGGTCGACGTTTGTTCGGGTAGGGACGGATCGTCAACGACCTGTAGGCCGCTGACAGGTGTGGTGCACCACAAATTCGATGTGGTGTCCAACCGGACTCAACTGGGGATGAAACGCTGTCCTACTGGGAAAATCTGGAGGCGAGGACGGGAGTCGAACCCGTCTAGACGGCTTTGCAGGCCGCTGCATAACCGCTTTGCTACCTCGCCCGAGGTGAACTGCCAACGATGCTGACATGGCGGGTTATCGACCACATCAACACGAGAAGGGTGGCCTTCTCTGAAATCTGGAGCGGGAGAAGAGTCTCGAACTCTCGACCTCAACCTTGGCAAGGTTGCGCTCTACCAACTGAGCTACTCCCGCGTGGAGTATTACTGCATTACGACTAAGCTGGCTCCAGGAAACTGGAGCGGGAGAAGAGTCTCGAACTCTCGACCTCAACCTTGGCAAGGTTGCGCTCTACCAACTGAGCTACTCCCGCTTAGGAGTCCAACACAACTGCGATAAAACTGTGGAGCGGGAGAAGAGTCTCGAACTCTCGACCTCAACCTTGGCAAGGTTGCGCTCTACCAACTGAGCTACTCCCGCATGGAGTTTTACTGAATTACTACTACTGCTACGACATGCTCCAGCTTGAACTGGAGCGGGAGAAGAGTCTCGAACTCTCGACCTCAACCTTGGCAAGGTTGCGCTCTACCAACTGAGCTACTCCCGCGTCGTCACTGCTGCCAACATTTACTACCAAGTTTGCAATTATCTCAGATATTTGACCAACTTCCAAGATCACGCAATTCATATTGCTGTTACATCGTTTTGGCAAACTCTGGAGCGGGAGAAGAGTCTCGAACTCTCGACCTCAACCTTGGCAAGGTTGCGCTCTACCAACTGAGCTACTCCCGCTTCGTTTCGTTTGCTGCGTCGATGTCGTCGCAACAGGCAGGCATTATAGAGATGCTGAGCTATGTGTCAAGGATGACTTAGTAGAAACCTATAGGGTCCCCGACTTTTCCTTGATCAGCGGCCAGGCCCGGCGCAGGTAATAGAACATCGACCACACCGTCAGCACGCCGGCGATCCACAGCAGGATCACGCCTGCGATGTGCATGTCGATGCCGAACAGCGTGTCATGGAACAGCAGCATCGGGATCGCGACCATCTGGGCCGCGGTCTTGATCTTGCCCAGAGAGTTCACCGCCACCGATTTGCGCGCGCCGAGCTCGGCCATCCATTCGCGCAGCGCCGAGATGGTGATTTCGCGGCCGATGATGACGAAGGCGATGATGGCATCCACCCGCTCCAGTTGCACCAGCACCAGCAGGGCGCCGGTCACCATCAGCTTGTCCGCGACCGGGTCGAGGAAGGCGCCGAAGGCCGAGGTCTGGTTCCAGCGCCGCGCCAGGTAGCCGTCGAACCAGTCGGTGACGGCGGCCACGATGAAGACCAGGGTCGCGGCCAGGTTGCGGTCGGCGACCGGGAGCCAGTGGTCGGGCAGGAAATAGACGCCGACGACCAGCGGAATGAGTGCGACGCGTAACCAGGTCAGGAGAATCGGGATGTTAAAAGGCATGTGAGAGGCTGTGAAAAGCTGAAGATCGTGTGCTGGAGCCGGGTGCGTCATTGCTTGCGCGCTTTCCGATATGCATCGGAAGGCGCGCCGCTAGTCTACATGGCTCTTGCCTTTTAAACCAGTTGCGCTGTGCTCAGTGCAGCTGCCGGTAGATCTCTTCCGCCAGCGTGCTCGAAATCCCCTCCACCGACATCAGGTCCTCGATACTGGCATCGACCACCCCGCGCAGGCCGCCAAAGCGCGCCAGCAGCTTCTGGCGGCGCTTGGCGCCGATGCCCTCGATCTCTTCCAGGCGCGAGGCCTGGCGCGTCTTGGCGCGCTTGGCACGCATGCCGGTGATGGCGAAGCGGTGCGCTTCGTCGCGGATCATGGCCACCAGCATCAGGGCCGCCGATTCCTTGCCCAGTTCCTGCGGGTCGCGGCCGTCGGCAAAGATCAGGGTTTCCAGGCCCACGCGGCGCCCTTCCCCCTTGGCCACGCCGACGATGTTGCTGACGTCCAGCCCCAGCTCCGAAAACACCTGGCGCGCCATCTCGACTTGCCCCTTGCCGCCGTCGATCAGGGCGATGTCCGGCATCACGCCCTCGCCGCCCGCGACCTTTTCGTAGCGACGCATGAGGACTTGCCGCATCGCCGCGTAGTCGTCCCCCGGGGTGATGTCGTTGATGTTGTAGCGGCGGTATTCGCCGTTCTGCATCTGGTGGTGGTGGAATACCACGCACGAGGCCTGGGTCGCTTCGCCGGCCGTGTGGCTGATGTCGAAGCATTCGATGCGCAGGTTCTCCAGGTCTTCGCTGTCGAGCCCCAGCACCTCGGCCAGCGCACGCGTGCGCGCCTGTTGCGAGCCCTGCTCCGACAGCAGGCGCGCCAGCGAGATCTCGGCGCCCTTGCAGGCCATCTCGAGCCACTGGCGACGCTGCCCCTGCGGCTGGAACACCAGGTTGATGCGGTGCCCGCACTGCTCGGTGAGGGCGACGATCAGTTCCGGCATGTCGAACTCGGTATTCACGATCAGCGTGGCCGGAATGAACTTGTCGGCGTAGTGCTGGGCCAGGAAGGCGGCCAGCACTTCCGCTTCGATGGTCGACTCCAGCGCCTCGCCGACCTGGGTCGGGAAGTAGGCGCGGTCGCCCAGGTGGCGGCCGCCGCGCACCATGGCCAGGTTGACGCAGGCGCGCCCGCCCTGCACCACCACGGCGATGATGTCGACGTCGGCGTCCCCGACCGTTTCCATGCTCTGGGCGTGCAGCACGCGCGACAGCGCCTGGATCTGGTTGCGCACGCTGGCGGCGCGCTCGAACTGCAGGTTCTCGGCAAAGCCGATCATCTTGGCCTGCAGTTCGTCCAGCACCTCGGTCTGGCGTCCACGCAGGAATTTGGCGGCGTTGTCGACGTCGCGCTTGTAGTCTTCCTGCGAGACCAGGTCGACGCAGGGACCGCTGCAGCGCCCGATCTGGTGCAGCAGGCAGGGACGCGTGCGGTTGCTGAACACGCTGTCCTCGCAGGTGCGCAGCATGAACACCTTTTGCAGCAGCTGCATCGATTCCTTGACCGCCCAGGCGCTCGGGAAAGGACCGAAGTACTGGTTCTTCTTGTCGAGCGCGCCGCGGTAATAGGCCATGCGCGGATAGTCTCCGCCGGTCAGCTTCAGGTAGGGATAGCTTTTATCGTCGCGGAACAGGATGTTGTAGCGCGGCTTGAGCGTCTTGATCAGGTTGTTTTCCAGGATCAGCGCTTCGGCTTCGCTGCTGGTGACCGTGGTTTCCAGGCGCGCGATCTGCGACACCATCATGGCGATGCGCGGGCTCGACAGCGTCTTCTGGAAATAGCTCGACACCCGGTTCTTGAGGTTGCGCGCCTTGCCGACGTACAGGACCTTGACCTCGGCGTCGAAATAGCGGTACACGCCGGGCAGGCCGGGCAGCTTGGCGACGGTGGCGAGCACCTGCTCACGCGCCGCCTCGCTCGGTTTCACCGGCGAGCTGGCGTCACGCGTGAGGGTGGCGTTCATCTCTTCCTTCATCGCCTGCCAGGTATCCGGGCGGGTGCGGCCGGGATTCGGCTCGGGCAACTCGCGTTCCGGCTGCATGCGTTCCGGCTGGCGCTTGGTGCTCTTGCGCTTGGAAGCCGCGGCGATGGCCGCGACATTGGCCTGCACCGCCTGCGCGTAGGCTTCGGCACCGGCCGCGCTGTCGCGCACTTCTGCGGCGGACACGGTTTCAGGTGAGGAATCGGCTGCGGGTACAGACTCGGGTGCAGGCTGGCTATCGGCCTGCGCCTGCGGCTGGCCGGGCTGAACGGGAACTTGGTCGTCCTGGATCACTTGTGTTTCACTTGATAGGTTCGGGCGACTCCTGGGTCACGATGACGAAGGCGACGCCGTAATCGGCTTCGTCGCTGATCGTCACCTGGGCCGTGAGCCGGTGCGTGCGCATGAATTCGTCGAGCGCGCCGCTGCAGACGATGATCGGCTTGCCGCTCGGGGCATTCAGCATCTGGGCCGCGCGCCAGGTCATGGGCATGCGCATGCCCAGTCCGATCGCTTTCGAGAACGCTTCCTTGGCCGAAAAGCGGGTGGCCAGGAAGCGCAGCCCGCGCACTTCGTTCTTGGCGCGGCGGGCGTGGTATTTGTCGAGTTCCTGCGGTCCGAGGATCTTTTCGGCGAAGCGTTCGCCGCTGCGCGCGAGGGCCGCTTCGACGCGCGAGATCTGGACGATGTCGGTGCCGATCCCGTAGATCATCGCCGACGCCCTCAGCCGTTCTGCGGCTGGCGCTTGCCGATCGCCAGGCCCAGGCGCGCATCGACCATGATCGCCTTCATCTCGCGCACCGCGTGCTCCCAGCCGGCGAACAGCGCGTGGGCGACGATCGCATGGCCGATGTTCAGCTCGTGGATCTCGGAGATTGCCGCGATCGGCTGCACGTTGGTGTAGTGCAGGCCGTGGCCGGCGTTCACGCGCAGGCCGTGCTTGACGCCGGCATACACGCCCTGCTTGATGCGCTCGAGTTCCAGTGCGAGTTCGCTCTCGTCCCCGGCTTCGGCATAGCGGCCGGTGTGCAGCTCGATCACCGGCGCGCCCACCGCGGCGGCGGCGGCGATCTGCTCGGCGTCGGCGTCGATGAACAGCGAGACGCGGATGCCCTCGCCTTTCAGCTGGGCGATCGCGGATTCGATCTCCTTATAGAAGCGGATGACGTCAAGGCCGCCTTCGGTGGTGACTTCCTCGCGCCGCTCCGGCACCAGGCACACGTCCTGCGGACGCACGCGGCAGGCGAAGTCGATCATTTCCGGCGTCACCGCGGCTTCCAGGTTCATGCGCGTGGTCAGCTCGGGGCGGATCGCGATGACGTCGGCGTCCTTGATGTGGCGGCGGTCTTCGCGCAGGTGCAGCGTGATGAGATCGGCGCCGGCCTGCTCGGCCAGCAGCGCGGCGCGCAGCGGATCCGGGTACGGCGTGCCGCGCGCATTGCGCACGGTGGCGATGTGGTCGATGTTCACGCCCAGGTCGATGACCGAGCCGGTTGGGTGCAGGAAGCTCATGGTTGGTATTCTTTTTAAAGCTGCATTAGATCGATGAGTATTTGACGCGTATTCAACGGCGCGCCACCCAGGTGGTAGGCCAGCAGGAAGCGCATCAGCTGCTTGCTCTGCGCCTGCGTCTGCGGATCCCCGTAATCTTCGCGTTCCATGTCGATCAGGGTCTTGCCCGACACGGCCGGCCAGGTATCCGCGGCCAAGGCCGTGCGCGCGCCGCGTTCCGGATCGACCACGTACTGGACGCCCGCCTCCACCCGCGTGCGCGTACTGCTGCAACGCGTGAGGTCGGCGGCGACGCCAGTCTCCTTAAGTAAGGCCCGTTCGAATTTTCGCAAGGCGATTTGTGCGGGTTCGCCGTGCGCCAGTTCGTTCAGGGTGGCGACGTAATGGTCGAACAGTTTCGGGTGCGGGTCGTCGCGCGCCAGCAGTTTTACCAATAACTCATTGAGGTAGAACCCGCACAGCAGCGCGGTCTTTTCCAGGGGCAGCATGCCGCCGACCCATTCGGCGTCGATCAGCGTGCGCAGCTCGGACTTGCCGGAGAACGAAATGGAGAGAGGCTGGAAGGTCTGCAGCACGCCGCGCAGCTTGGACAGCGGCCGCTTGGCGCCCTTCGCCACCACGCCGATACGCCCGAAGTCGCGCGTGAACATGTCGACGATCAGGCTGGTTTCCTTATACGGATAGCTGTGCAGCACGAAGCCGGGCTGGCCCAGCACCTTGCCGTCGCGGCCCGCTATACGGCGCGCCGGTTTCGGCCCCGGGACCGGCTTGAGAGCTGATTGAGAAGCAGGCGCAAGCACGCCCGCCGGCAGGGGCGCCACCTCGTACGGGGTGCGCGCTTCCTGTACGCCGAGTGCGCTGGTTGCGCTGCTGGTGAGGTCGTCGTTGTCCTGGCCGGGCATGCAGTAGAGGATACCCTTTATTCGTAGCCGTAGGCGCGCAGCCCGGCTTCGTTATCCGCCCAGCCGGATTTGACCTTGACCCAGATCTCGAGATAGACCGGGCCGCCGAACAGTTTTTCCATGTCCAGGCGCGATTGCGTCGAAATCTCTTTCAGTCGCGCACCCTTGTTGCCGATGATCATCGATTTATGCGTGTCGCGCTCGACCAGGATGGCGGCGAACACGCGGCGCAGGTTGCCTTCCTGCAGGAACTGCTCGATCAGCACGGTGCTGGTGTAAGGCAGTTCGTCACCCGACAGGCGGAACACTTTTTCGCGCACGATCTCGGCCGCCAGGAATTTCTCGCTGCGATCGGTGATGTCGTCCGGCCCGAAGATCGGCGGATTTTCCGGCAGGTGGCGCTTGATCTCGCCTTCCAGCGCATCGACCTGGAAGCGCAGCTTGGCCGACACCGGCACGATGGCGGTGAAATCGCGCAGCGCCGCGACCTTTTGCGCGAACGGCATCAGCGCCGCCTTGTCCTTCACGCGGTCGGATTTGTTGATGACCAGGATTACCGGCACGTTTTTCGGCAGCAAATCCAGCACTTGCTGGTCGGCCGGGCCGAAGGTGCCGGCTTCGACCAGGAACAGGATCACGTCGCTGGCGGTCAGCGTGTTCGAGACGGTCTTGTTCAGCGTCTTGTTCAGCGCGTTCGCGTGACGGGTCTGGAAGCCGGGCGTATCGACGTAGATGTACTGGGCATCGTCCTTGGTCTGGATGCCGGTGATGCGGTGGCGCGTGGTCTGGGCCTTGCGCGAGGTGATCGAGACCTTGGCGCCGATCAGCACGTTCATCAGCGTCGACTTGCCGACGTTGGGGCGGCCGACGATGGCGATGTAGCCGCACTTGAAACCTTCGGGCGTGCCTTCGGTCGGGGCGTTGGTGTCGACGGGGGTGGTATCCATATGCGGCTTGCTTCCTGTTTGCTGCGTTGTTCTTGTGATGGTGCCGGACCGGCGGGCCTTACTGGGGCGACTGGCTGTCGTCGGACTGCAGCGACATGCCGGCCTGGTCGGCGGATTGTTCGGTGCCGATGCCGGCCAGCTTCAGCTGTGCCGAACGCTGGCGCGCCTTGCGCATGCCGCCCGGCCCTTTCTGCACGGCCTGCTCGGCCACGTCCAGCGCCAGCCGCGCCGCGGCCTGTTCGCCGGCGCGGCGGCTGCCGCCACGGCCATACACCTGGATGCCGAGCTTGGGCACCAGGCACTCGATCTCGAATTCCTGGCTGTGGGCGGCGCCGTGGGTGGCCACCACGTTATAGGTCGGCAACGAAATCTTTTTGGCCTGCAGGAATTCCTGCAGCAGGGTCTTCGCATCCTTGCCCAGCGTGCGCGGGTCCACCGAGTCCAGCAGCGGAATATAAAAGGCGCGGATCACGTCGCGTGCGGCATCGAAGCCGCTGTCGAGGAAGATCGCGCCCAGCAGCGCCTCGAGGGTGTCGGCCAGGATCGACGGGCGGCGGAAACCGCCCGACTTGAGCTCGCCCTCGCCCAGGCGCAGGAAATTCGACAGTTCCAGCTTTTGCGCGATCTCGAACAGCGACTGCTGCTTGACCAGGTTGGCGCGCAGACGCGACAGATCGCCCTCGGGCAAGCCATTGAAGCGCTCGTACAGGATCGACGCCACCACGCAGTTGAGGACGGAGTCGCCGAGGAATTCGAGACGCTCGTTATGCAGACTGCTGTGGCTACGGTGGGTCAGCGCCTGCTGTAACAGGCTCGGATCCCGGAACGTGTAGGCCAGGCGTGTTTGCAATAACTGAAGATTCATTGTGTTTTCTAAATTACTTGGCGGCCGTGTCCGCTTCTGGGACCACGCCGCTCGGGTCGGTCGTGCCGGCAAAATCGAACAGCAAGCTGACGTTGCCCATCAGCGGGACCCGCTTTTCGTAGCGGAAGCTGACTTCCGGCGTGCCGCTGTCGCGGCTGATCACCAGGTCGCGGCCCTGGATGGCGTCGATGCTGTTGACGTCCGCGTTCTTGTCGAATGCCTGCTGGATCTCGCGGGTGCCGCCGCCGCTGGCCTTGGCCCTGGCGATCGACTGCTTGACGGCGCGGTATTCCAGCAAGGCCGGCGTCACCTTGATCGCCACCAGCGCCAGGGCGCCGATCACGACCAGCAAGACGATCAGCCCGGACAGCGACACGCCGCTTTCCGCGTTGATCCGGTAATGTTTCGCTTTCGCACCCATCGACGTTCCCCGAGTTAGTGGATACCGCCGATGCGCTTCAGGTTACCGAAGTTCATCCAAACAAACACAGCCTTGCCAACGATGTTCTGGTCCGGCACGAAGCCCCAATAGCGGCTGTCTGCGCTGTTGTCGCGGTTATCGCCCATCATGAAATAGTTGCCCTCGGGTACGATACAGGTAAATTTATCGTAGGCATAGGTGCAGTTTTCGTGATGCGGGAAATCCTCCACGGCACTCAGGTTGAGCGTGCGCGCATTCTCCGTATTCAGGATGCGGTGCGTCGTATTCGGCAGCTTTTCCCGGAACTGCTTCTGGTAGACCACGGTCTCGTCTTCGAGGTAGTCGTCCATCGGCTCGTACTGGACCGGCACGCCGTTGACGGTCAGGCGCTTGTTCTCGTAAGTGATTTTATCACCAGGGACGCCGATGACGCGCTTGATGTAATCCTGGCTCATGTCCTTCGGGTATTTGAAGACCATGACGTCGCCGCGTTGCGGATTGCCGACTTCGATCACTTTTTTATTCAGCACCGGCAGGCGGATGCCGTAGTCGAACTTGTTCACCAGGATCAGGTCGCCCACCAGCAGGGTCGGCACCATCGACGAGGATGGGATCTTGAACGGTTCGAACAGGAAGGAGCGCAGGAAGAACACCAGTGCGATCACCGGGAAGAAGCTGCCCGAGTACTCGACCCAGGTCGGCTGGCGCAGGATTGTTGCTTCCAGCGCCGCGCGGTTGCCGTTGTCGACCTTGATGCCGTCGGCGGCCAGCTTGGCGTTGCGCGCGTCGTACTCGGCCAGCGCAGCGTTCGCGCGTGCACGCCGCTGCTTGGCCAGCACGAAGACGTCCAGACACCAGATGACACCCGTGACCACCATGGCCACGAACAGGATCAGCGCAAAATTCCCCAGAATCAATTGCATGTTCATGTGCGTTATTTTTCTTCCACTTGGAGGATGGCCAGGAAGGCTTCTTGCGGAATCTCCACCGAGCCCACCTGCTTCATGCGTTTCTTACCGGCTTTCTGCTTCTCGAGCAGTTTCTTTTTACGGGACACGTCGCCGCCATAGCACTTGGCCAGCACGTTCTTGCGCAGCGCCTTGACGTTTTCGCGCGAGATGATGGTGGCGCCGATCGCCGCCTGGATCGCCACGTCGAACATCTGGCGCGGGATCAGTTCGCGCATCTTGGCCGCCACCTGGCGTCCGCGGTAGGGCGCGTTGGCGCGGTGCACGATGATCGCCAGCGCGTCGACCTTCTCGCTGTTGATCAACATATCGACTTTCACCACGTCGGCGGCGCGGTTTTCCTTGAACTCGTAGTCCATCGAGGCATAGCCGCGCGACGTCGATTTCAGGCGGTCGAAGAAGTCCAGCACGATTTCCGCCATCGGGATTTCGTAATGCAGCTTGACCTGGCGGCCGTGGTAGGCCATGTCCATCTGCACGCCGCGCTTGCCGTTACACAGCGTCATCACCGCGCCGACATATTCCTGCGGCATGTACAGATTGACGTCGACGATCGGCTCGCGCACTTCGTTGATCTTCGACGGTTCCGGCATCTTCGACGGGTTGTCGACGCGCACGATGGAACCGTCGCGCATCTCGACCTCGTAGACCACGGTCGGCGCCGTGGTGATCAGGTCCATGTCGAATTCGCGCTCCAGGCGCTCCTGCACGATTTCCATGTGCAGCAGGCCGAGGAAGCCGCAGCGGAAGCCGAAGCCCAGCGCCTGCGACACTTCCGGCTCGTACATCAGGGCGGCATCGTTCAGCTTCAGCTTTTCCAGCGAGTCGCGCAGCGCATCGTACTGGTTGGCCTCGACCGGGAACAAACCGGCGAACACCTGCGGCTGGACTTCCTTGAAGCCCGGCAGCGGCGCCGGCGCCGGCTTGCTGGCCAGCGTGACGGTGTCGCCCACCTTGGCGGCGGTCAATTCCTTGATGCCGGCGATGATGAAGCCTACCTGGCCGGCCTTCAGCTCCGGCAGCGAGACCGAGCGCGGCGTGAAGACGCCGATGTTCTCGACCAGGTTCACCGACTCGGTCGCCATCAGCAGGATCTTGTCCTTCGGACGAAGAGTCCCGTTGACCACGCGCACCAGCATCACGACGCCCACGTACGGGTCGTACCAGGAGTCGACGATCAGCGCCTGCAGCGGCGCGTCCGGGTCGCCTTGCGGCGGCGGCACTTTCGCGATCAGGGTCTCCAGCACGTCTTCGACGCCCAGGCCGGTCTTGGCCGAGCACACGGTGGCGTCGCTGGCGTCGATGCCGATGACGTCCTCGATTTCCTTCTTGGCATTGTCCGGGTCGGCGTGCGGCAGGTCGATCTTGTTCAGGATCGGCACCACTTCCACGCCCAGGTCGAGTGCGGTGTAGCAGTTGGCAACC
>Ga0308160_10001495_pt1 | contig 32451 bp, 50 predicted proteins | sample PhyFR1_FD_201036 | JGI IMG/M metagenome (GOLD analysis project Ga0308160, IMG submission 201036) | Phyllosphere microbial communities from UC Gill Tract Community Farm, Albany, California, United States - DLSLF.R1 | ecosystem: Host-associated > Plants > Phyllosphere > Unclassified | place: USA... | reverse complement strand
GGAACTTACTGCAGTCACCGCAGTCGGGATATTGGAAGGCGAGTCGTGTGAACATGTCGGAGCTGGCTATGTCGCTAGACCTGCTCCAGAATGACCCAAAACATCGATCAAGGTCAATGAGACACTTCTCGTTCTTAGAAGGACTGGTTCCCGGTCTGAGCAATGGTGGCATGTGACCATCCATGGATGCTAGGAACCGTCAGCAACGTTAAGCCCAGGGCTATTGCCACGGCTCACAAAATAGAAAGTCTGTTGCTTTGGGGGCTTCCCAACCTGCTTGCTCAAAGACTTTCGACATACGCCCTTTCTCCAGAGTCCATCGCTCGCCTCGATGCACTTCGATCTTTATGACGTCGTCGTCGCTCTCCGTCAAGCCGAACATGTCGCGCAATTCTGTTCTTGCGGCATTCCCCCAATTGCCATCTGTTCCGCCAATCTTGGCCACGACATATGTCCACAGCAAAGCTTCTCGCCATCGTTCGACCTGCGGTCAGAAGAGGCGCGATCACTCGACTTGCCCTTAGTGAGGATAAGAGCCACTGCATTTGCACGTCGCCATTCCCGACCATCATCTCGCGAAATCTGCGCGAGCTGCTGAGAGTGAGAGCCTCGGCAAACATCAGACTCGCTTCGTGGTGCAGACCTCGCGTGATCACTTTGGGCACATGGGCAAAGTAAGGACGAAGTCGTTTCGGGAAGCGCTGAGATAGGAGCCAGTTGGCATGATACAAACCGCCATTTTCGCCAGCCTCGTTGACAAGAGCCTTGTCGAGCTTCGGTTTCACTTGCTGATAGTACTGCACATCAGCATCACATGTAACATCCTCGCTTACCGAAGGGTCGAATCGGATGACGGATCCGTACAGCGGGGAGTGGAAATCGGAAACCTGAGGTCAATTTGTCTGTCCGCGGTGTTCACCTACAGCGTGCGGTCTGAGCAGAAAGAAATCGTCATTCAGAGCGATCGTCACATCCGCCAAGCCATGCAGCCATCCGATACGGCTTTCAATTGCCATCGAGTTGAAACTAGGAAGAGCTCTCTTTCGCCATTGCTGCTCCTTCCATTCATGCTCGCCCAATTCTTCGGTCTTGCCGTTCCGATCATACGTAGGGAGATGGAAGAGCTCCGAATGTGTAGCATAGCGGAGGAGTGGATAAACATCGCCAGATTTGCTTGTATGCTTCGGGTGATCGGGTGCGGAAGGATCGCGCTTCGAGAAGTCGAGCCATGTTGGTGTCTGAGCGATTCTCCAGTCCGACTCCAGTTCCGAGGCCAGATCTGTCGAGACGCCTCCTTGTACTGCTCCTTGTAAACGGGCCACCACACGATCCGGGATCGTCCCCAGATCCGCTGGCACTCGGAAAGGATAGTCGGCCGTGATGAGGTGAAAGGTTCCAACTTTGCCCGGGAGAGCGTTCAAGACGGATCGCAGTGAATAGACCAGCTCATTCTGCTCTCTGAAATTAGCACGGTACTCCAGTCGGATCTACCTGAAGTGATGTTCCGGTGAGTATACTTTGTCGACCTTCCTCGCTGCGATCATACTCTCCCTCCATCGGGGATCCGAGCCATTCACCCATAGCCACGTAGCGTCCAAGCGCTCTTCGTCGCCCAGCTCTGTCGCGCCGCATGTCGTTTCTCCTTCGGTGAACCATTGCTCAAGACATCGAGGTGGGAGGAACCTAGTCGGTCGCAATCGTGGAAATGGTGCTTCCGGGGGTTCGAGTGGTCGAAACGGCCGGTAACGCGGGTCTTTGGAATCTACCGAGTCGTCTCCAGCTCGATTAGGAGGTAAAGGGAACGCTGTCGAAAGGAAGTATTCAGAGGCTTTCTCCCTCGACTTTCCCGGCCGGGGCAGTTGCGAGAGCTTCGGGACTGGTAAGGGGATGAGAAAGTTATGAATCAGGTATACAGCGAGAGACCAAATAACTATAGAGGAGATGACCCTCGGCGTGAAGACCTTGCTTAACAAGTATGGTATTCGGTAGGTCACACGAGCTTTCTGCGTCGAGTGCGGGTAAGACCGTCTCGGCGATCGAGATCTACGAGCTGCAGACGAAGGCGAGCTTGGGCTGAACGAGGACGCAAATGTAGCGGACTCGGGCGCTGGACTGAGCGTCGTCCGGGGCATACTATGATGAAAAGTGCATGTTGAAAGGTGGACCGTCGACGCGTCTCAAGATCAAAGCGACCAAGCGAACCGCTGCTGCGGGCTCGGGTCGATGGGGATGAACGGTCGTGACTGCCGAACAAATGGCCGATAAGGCTTGGCTAGTGACCTCAGTCATTCCTGAATATACCACCAAACCCTTTAACTCCGCAACGTCCCTCTCGCATCCAACAATGCCAGAACGGCGCTTCATGCCGACACTTGATCGCTTGGCGTGATCTACGCAGGACCCGCTCCCTGGCGTTCGAAGACTTGAACCAACGAGGTAATCCCAAATAATTCGTTAGCTACATGATCGTACAACTACAGCTTTTGATGTCATCGGTACCGAGGCCGCCGATCCCATTCGCCCCGCCTTTGGGTCTCGTTCCCACGGATACCTTCGCAGCCTCATAGATAGCCTCCTGAACCCCTCTGTTGTGCTTTGCGGAACACTCTGCCGGTTCAGCTGAGCCAAAGGTCCATCCGTATGGATACTTACCGAGATATCGAGCAGCACGTATCGATCTCGCTACCGATAGTCCTTCGTCGTATGTCACGGGGTGCAGTGACCGATGAGCTAGCTTTTCAATCACTCTTGACTCCTCGCGAAGGTCGCATTTCAGCGCTGCGAGAGTCAGCAGCACGTTTCGTCTCTCCCGCACCAATAAGGATTATCTTGACTCCAGCGCAGTGCTCATTAATCTCGTTAATCCACTAGCAGTAAGTGCAGCTCGGCTCCATTCCTACCTTGCTTTCAATGTTTTCTAGGGAAACAGGCGAGTCGACCTGAGGTTCAGTCCGGTAGAACTCGATCAATGACTCACAGAGAAGCAGAGCATCACGACATGAGTATCCGCATAGGACAATGACCGCAGCCTATCAAATTCTTCCTGACCTTGGGTTGGTGGACGATTGCACTTGGACCTACCTGCCGTGTCCCATAGGCTTAATTCTACCGCCTGATCATCTATCTGGAGAAGTTCAACATAATTCTCGAAGACTACGAGTCAGGTTTCAAGTAGGTTCTGCTGCTTTACCAGTGGGCTCGCTGACGTCAGATGTGCTCAGTAAGACGGCCCTGGGGACTCACTAAGTGGTCGGGAAATAGCCTGGTAATCAGCGGTTGATCTCCGTTTCAAGCGACGAACCTTTTGTGAAGACAGTCAATAGAGATGTCTGGCGTCAGTGGAGTGAAATCAGCGGACTTACCTTGCCGCATGCCCCATCGCCTAAGACTACCAATTTGCGGGCGACCTGATAATTAGCCAGGGTTGAAATCACCAGAACATACGGGCTTCGCTACCATGCCAGCTTCGCAGATATCGCAGTGATGGGCTCTCGCTCAGAGTCCAAACGAACCGCGTAGAAGATCCGGCGTCAAAGGGGACTGACTACTGACGCTGTTGTTTGTCAATGCGTCGTTGTTGATGGTGGTTTGCAAAACCTCTTTATTAGATTCAATAACAATAACTTAATGATGCCTCGCCACCCGGTAATGCTTGTTGCTTGAACCCCGTCCATTGGCTTCATCCACCTTCTGCACCCCTACCATGTTTCCTCCACAACCGACTTACGTCTCGACATCCGGCACTTTGGCCGCTCGTCCTCTGAGTGTTCGAGCTAAGGATTGGGTGACATCCTGGATTTCTTTGGTCTACTTATTCTGGCAGACCCTCTTGATTGTACGGGTGATTTGGCACAATATACTGACACTTAGCCTATGATACATTCGGCATCTTTCGCTGATCCCAACGCCCGTCCTCCCACCAAACAGAAGAAGCATCCTTACGGATCCGGTGGCGGCGGAGGAGGGGGCGGAAGCGGAGGAGGAGGAGGGGGCGGAAGCGGAAGTGGAGGGGGTGGATGGCCGCGGGGTGGCGGACGTTTCAGAACCATGGGTGACGTCCAAGGAGGGGGCAGTAAGTGATGCTTCGAAAGATTGAGCTCAACGTTGACGTCGCCAGCTGTCGACGGATGTCGCGCGACTTGCGGATAGAGCATATATCACATGCATCAAGCATGCATCGCGAATCTCTCAGCTATGCAGCGACTAGCGCCACAGGGTATATATGTATGCGTATCATGCCTCGGACGGGCTACGACCATCCTCGACAGCATCTAACCCCTCCACACGATGGCTCGACGACGGGCAGTGATGACCGCATCAGCGGCTGTGACCGTCACTCCGGCTTCCGCCGACACAACGACAGACTCGATGGCAGCACTTGAAGCTGACGAAGGCTCCAAAGCTTCGGCGGAGGCTACCTCGGAAGAGGAGGCGGACGGAGTTGAAACTGACTCCGAAACTGAGGCCATATCAGAGGACGATTCCTGAATCGACGTGCTGATCGAAGTCTTTGCAGACGCCGAGGCAGACGAGGCGGCAGATGCGAAGTCTGACATGGATACAGAGGTGGAGGTGGAAACCGAGGGCACGGCGGAAGCAGACAGACCGATGGAAGTGGTGTTGCCTCTAAGCCGTCAGCATCCACTGTGACCGATCTGCATCTCGCGACTCACTGGTCTTCCGCAAAGTTGGAGGTGCTGTTGGCGATAGACGAAACGGACGGAGATTGGGTCATGGTTGAATTGGCGTGGACGGGAGATCTGCCCATCAGCGAAGTACAGCGCACGTCTCAGACTATCACTCACGCATCATCTGCGCTGTCATCGTCTTCACAGTCCTCGTCTTCATCCGCAGTTTCGGCGGAAGTAGCAGCAGTAGAGGCTTCGCCAGACGATTGAGAATCGCTTGCGTCCGCCACATCAGTCTGCTCGGTCTCATCGTCCTCGTCTGTGCACCAAGGCTGACACATCAGCCGAGTCATTGCCAATGGGAATTATCTTACAAGGTCCTCATCATCATCGTCCTCATCAGCGTATTCGCCGGTTTGTTCCTGGCCGATAGACGACTGTCCGTCCGCAGCTTGCGACTGGCCCTGGCTCGCCTGCGCGGAGGGCTGCGGGGCAGCGCCACCCTGTTCGGGACTAGACAGCTGTTGAGACGCAGCGGGAGCATCGGCGGGGGCAGCCACGCCGGTGGATCCGGCGGCATTAACGGTTTGAGTCACAGTCACAGTGGCATAGACAGTAGTAGCCTGACGTCAGCGGGCAGTGAAGGCCTGTGACTCACTTGGCCGCAATCTTGTTCAGCCGCCCCATCTGCGGGACCATCGGCGGCGTCACCTGTGCCTGTAGCGACGTTGGAAGCGGAATAGAAAGCTGACGGTGACGGTGCTGCGTTGGCTACCGGAGCCACGCCAGCAAGGTTTTTGTCAGACACGACCGTAGAGGGCGCCGATGACGGGATTGCCGAGGGCGTCATCGGGGTCGACGCACTAGCAACTTCCTCCTCTTCGTCGTCACATTCTTCGGCATCCTCGGATGTTTGATCGGCAGCGTCCGCGGTCTCCTCGTCCTCGTACTCTTCGCAGTCTTCGTTCTCCTCGCCATTTCCGATGGCTTGGCTTGGGCTGGGAGAGGTGGCGGATGAGGTGACGTTCACCGCGGTTGGGGAAGTGGCATCATCGTTGTCGTCTTCGTCGCAATCTTCATCGTCTTCGTAGCCTCCATAGGCCTCGTATCCATCGGTTGAGTTGGCACCGTCAAAAAGAATCGTAGCGTTTGTAGCGTTGGCGATGTAAGCGGTATCTGCCTTCGTACCGTTAGAGATGTCGTCGGCGCGTCTAGCGAGGTTGTAGGACGAGTTTGGTCGAGCGAGAGCGGGAGATGCAAGTGAGACGAGAATAGCCGACGCAGCGGCGAGGGTGATTTGGAAACGCATGATGTGAGGTGATGTCTAGAGAGCGTGGAAGAAAGAGCGTGCTTTTGGTGTGCGCTCAGAGTTGACAGCTGTGAGAAATATGTCGTGAAGGACGTGAACGTGACTTTGTGGCCGGGATGGAATGAGTGTTGCTACCTGGTGTCACAGACGCCGGGTGCGAAGGGTTGATTGATGGATGCTGAAAGGAAAGTTGAAGGATAGAAGGAGAAATAGAATGCGGTCGGTCGCAAAGGACGGGCACTGTTTGACGCTCGGTGGTCGGAACGTTCGCGACGGGGGGAGGGGGAACTAGCTTGTTTCAGGGTGGGTAGCATCAAGTCATCATGACTCAACTTTTCCCATCACAAACAACACGCTCGTGCGCAAGTTCACCCGGGGGATCCTTGCTCCCATCTCGCGCCCTCCAAAACCCGCGTTTCAGCTTGGTGTTCCAACGCGCAGACCCTGAGTGTGCCCTGAGCACGGCAACCGCGTCGGAAGGGTGGCGACTTGTCACAAGGTAGCGGCTAAACCCTCTCACGGTGCGACTAACCCTCCACTCTCTCCAGTTCGGCTAATCCCCCCCTGCCGTTTGTGGCCCAACCAAGGCCGTATTGTCGATGTTGAAAGAATAGCTTTCATGTTCCTCCGTTCGTTTCATCCGATCTCGACGGGGCGTTTGTCCTCACAATGCCATCCTTGTCGCCCATTTCTGTTGCGCGCCATTCGTCACGCTTCTTCGTCTTCGTCTCCTCAACATTGGACGAAACAGTCATTTCAACAACTCCGGTCGAACATACAAACGTTTCATCAATCGACGTTGCGACCACGGCTTGACCATGCCCAGTTTGACGCTGCTATCCGCCTGCAGCGTTTGGCAGCTGCCGTTGCTCAGCATGCATCAGCATTGGGGCACAAATTGAACGAGGTCACCGGCTATCAAGAAGTCGAGAAGCTGAAAGCGCTTGTCACGGAACAAGGTGAGGCTGTTTCGCATTGTTTCTGCTCCTCACTTGTACTGACGCCTTCGTCAGAGAATACCTTGCAAGTGGCGCGAAAGACCGCCCGTGAGGCCAAAGAAGCGTACGATCAAGCTATCACTAATCGCTCTTCGGCGCAACGCGAGGTCAACTCTCTGCTTGAGCGAAAACACTCTTGGACCGACGCCGACGTATCTGCATTCACTACGCTAGTTCGCACAGACCATGCCTCTACTTTCGCCGTCACTACAACATCTAGCGCTCTCAAAGAGAGCGAGCTAGCGGTGGATCAAGCATTTTCGAACCTGACAAGCGCCATCCTGCAGCGGTATCACGAAGAACAAGTCTGGAGCGACAAGATCCGCAGCGTGGCTACCTGGGCCAATGTCGCGGGCTTCTTGCTCAATTTCTTCATCTTCCTCGTCGCCATAGCCATCGTCGAACCCTGGAAGCGCAAGCGGCTGGTCGCAAGAGTGGAAGAGCGGATGACGAGTCTCATTGCTAGGGTGGAGGAACAGGTCTCCGACATTTCCCATAGATTGGAACCTAGGCTTTCCACAGCTAAGCCTCCATCCGGGGCTGCACACCTGCCTTCGCCCTCTCCTGACCTTTCGCTCGAACAGGGCACCGATCACGATGTCGACTTTGCTGCGCCTCGACTCGACGGACCTCTCCTCTCTTCTCCTCGGCCCTACCTCGTCATTGCCATCTCGAGCGTGCTAGATAGACTGGGCTATTCTGATATCGAGCTCACGGCAAAACAGCTGGAAGGTCTGACGGCAGTTGTCAGTGCTTCTGCAGGCATCGTCGTTTACTCCGTGATCTCGTCTGCCATGCGGTAGATGCGCTCGCTGTCGTCTGGCTCGTTCTGGTACCATAAATAATCACTTAACTCTCAGCCACCATACATAGTCATGCATCACCCATATTCGTGTCAGGAATGCGAACAACTACGCAATTGGGTTCAAACCTGGTTGATCACTTGTCTTGCGGAACCCAGCGGCTGCAGCAGGTGAGCAGCGGCCTTTCGGGGATCCCGGAGCCGAAAGACGGCCTGGAGCACGATGCAGCTGTAAGAAACACATCGTCCATCGATCTACGGTAAGTATGCGGTTTTATGCACGATCATACGTCCGTGAAGGCCTGTTGTCTGCCTTATACAGCGCTATCATATCTGCTTCGCGATCATCCGCTGCAAATCACTACTCTTCATGTATACTTCGATTTGGTCACTCTGCTCAGCCTTAAAATACGAATGCTTGACGCGCGGATCATGACTATTTTAAAAATCGCGAACCTGCTGGTTGAGACGTGCGACGCTGCATGATATCTGCATTGCGCGAAGCTCAAAGCCTGACATTCACAAATGTCAGATTCCTGTGAGGTTTCCGAGTAACGAACGTTGGCGGACGTGTATTGGCATTCGGCGGGCTGCCATGAGACAGCAGACTGCGCCTGCAAAAGACTGGTACAAACACGACACGAAGTCATTACTCTCACTCGATTCACTGACCCCTCAAAGATCTTGGATCGTCCTTTTGGCGTTGTGTTTCGATGGCCCCTTATGCGCCGGGATAGTCGGCAAATATGGGCGGGATTTGCCAACTTCTTCGGAAGATATCAATCGGCTTGCCACCATGACAATCAAAGCTCCGAGATTTTGCCTTAGCGAGCGATGACTCATCCGGTTCATAGCAGATACCGGTGTCCACAGGACGCTTACGCTTTTGAGTGCGATCGATGACACCGGGTGCTCGCACAGAAGGGTTGAGTTCTGTACAATAATGCGGCTTGCGTGATCAGCGACACCTCTTCAACGTTGGCTGCGCTCTGAGCCACTGCAAGAGTAGCAGAGATGGTCGCAAGTGCAGGACTCACGATCGCATCGGAACGACTTGAACATTTGTAGACACCTCGGCGAAACACATGCTCTCACAAATCACGCGGATCAGCCCCTCACTGTCGCACTCAATATGTTATGGCAGTAACGAGCCATCATCGTATATCTACCTGAACGCCAAGCGAGATTCATATCACGGAAAGTCACGGAAAGCAACCATTTGTATGAAGGTTCCCTGTGGACACGGTCCTTGAGCCTTGAGTATATCTTGTGTCTTAGTACAACTCATGGCAATCTACTCCAGTCAGAAATTTTGTCGCGTCGAAGTTACCATCGACACGACGGAGCTTACGATCAATGTTGATAGGAATTCGTCTCTCACAGTGCAATTGTTTTGAGCTAGACCATCAATGTTTTAACGCGCTTAGTCAGGGTGCTTGAGGCCATCGATAAACTTCGTGGACCACATGCGAGCTATATGATATTGTTTTTCCCGCTGGACGCATGTCGATTAGCTATGTCATCGACATGTAGACGATGTGACGATAGCATGCTCAGCGGTGCGCAACGACGATCGCACACGTGTGTTTTTGTTTTCTTTCCAGGATCAAGCAGAGAGGCCTGGGCATGTAATCGCTTGCTATAAGATAAAAATCGCCAGAATTAGCTCTCGAGAACGCTTTGTGACCTTAGAGCTGCGCAAATTCCGAGACTTTTGCGCCCGCCTCACGCAGGACAGATGCATGTATTTTATCTTTGCTAGCTGGCCACTTCACAAGGATGATCCCCCCAGTCGCTGGCCACCTCCCCACCTGTGACGAACAGCCTCTACAGCGTCAGAGGTCTGACGCGTTTGCGTGGAGGTGCTCGAAGCAGTAGACGTAGAAGTGGGAGTGGGTCCATACGTGGAGCCATTGCCTCTGCGTGGCGCAAACAGAGCTCGAAACCGAATCGGAGTAGCTAGCGGATTCGGCCGACGGTGAGCTGTAGGTGCGTGCAGGGGCAGGTAAGACGAGCAGAACCACCTGCGAGAATGAGCGAACTTCCGGTGGATATACGCTTTGCATACCACGCATGACCGGCAAGCAATCCCATGAGTCCACCAATGGCTTTCGTAGGCCCTCCGGTCAAGAGATCTAGCACTATCAATGCCGGTGGGTATACTTGTGATCAGCTCGAGCTGGCGACAAACCGCCATCTATACACTTACGACTGGTAGGAATAGTAATCAAACCGAAGATTGATACTTTCATAGTTGGATGCGCCCGACACCACAAATACGTTTGGGCGTGAAGCAAAGGTCGAAACAGAAAGGGGTGATTAGTCACGGTGTTGATGGCCTGACCGGTGAGGTTGCGCTCCCCGTGATTGTCAAGCTCGGCCTCACCATAATGAACACGGCCAGAACGACATGCACCCACGCGTATTCAGCGGTATTACCAAAGCTTCGGTTGTTAACGCGACACGGCACGCCTTCGGACTTGACATACTAGGTGTCTTTTTCCAAAGTCGACGAGTTCCGGTAGATAAGGAAGAAGTCGTACAGTAGAGGGAAGCCACCACCTATCGATCAATTACGGCAGACTCGATGTCCCAAGAGCTACTAACCTCCAAAGAAGAAAGCTGTGAAAGGCCGCCAGACCTGAGGATAGGTCAGTATGGATTGACGGTCGTAGAGGTATCTAGGTCGGGCTGAACGATGTCAGGGATCTTGTACTAACCTGGTAATTAAGAGTAGCGAGCTTCCAGCTCAATGCCATCTATGAGTCAGAGCGTGTTCCAGGAAGCTTTACGCAACATACATAGTACGGAGAAGTGATTTGAAGGAGGCATGGTCTGTTCACTCAGTGAGCGACGAGGACGGCTAGCGATACCGCACTCACAATGTGACAGCGGCAGTTGCGATCAAAAGAAAGCGAGTCACAGGCGGTATTGAGTCGAATGCTGCGGCGAAATCAGCCATGATGACGCTTGAGTAGAGATGACTTGTCAGAGACGGAATCCAATTCGTGACATGCTTGGTGGAGGTGATCCGAAGGCAAACTGGTAATCAGACCATATCTCGGGTTCCTTTGGATTTCCGTCTTCTTCGGTCCTCTCTTCGCCCATGACTCAGATACCTTCGTTCAAGTCTCAGTGCGAACCTGCGTTAGGCTGGCTCTACAGGCAGGCGTTGCCGCTACATCTGCCTGATTATTCGCTGATTTTTGTGGTGGAGAAGTCGCAAGCAAAAGTAGGTATGTTGACTCCTTTGTCATTCTGATCGAGCTAGGTTCTGCTGGGCTGGAAAAAGCGCGGATTTGGCGCGAGACTGTATGTGGATTTGACTTCACGAACGAAGTGTATTGAACTCAGATGGAACGGCTTCGGTGGTAAACCGGAAGCTGGCGAGTCCATGTTGAATTGTGCGAGGCGAGAGCTTGAAGTGAGTTCTGCGCTCCCACTTAAGTCTGTCAGAAGCGACGCTGAGTATAGGAAGAGAGTGGCCTCATGCCCACAAATGATGGCATCTACCTGAAAGGCGAGATCCTGATGTCGCGCCCAGCGGCAGACGCCAAGGAGTCTGGATGCACGGGTTTGCGGATCCATGTATATATTTGCGAGAGCTGGGACGGCGAAGCGATAGAGCAAGTACTCAAACACAACCTACAACGGCGGGTTCCTGACGCTAGGACCGAGGAAATGCTACCTGCCTGGTACAACATAGCGGACCAGAACTTGACAGCCTCAGCTGGCAAGGGAGATAGGAACCTCCCCTTGGACGAGATGGTACGTCCGCCTCCCGCTGCTGAGCAGACGCTAACTCAGTCAGTGGCCGGAGGCTTCCATTTTCTTGCGACCGCTCCTTATGTCTGTATTGACCGAAGAGCGAAGCGTGCGATTGAACGTGTACTCCGAATACCAGATACTGCCCATCGATTCGGTAGAGGATTGGCAATGTTTAGCAGTATCGCACTCAATCCCTTGCAAAGACTCTGCTCGCTGTCGCGAGATTCTGGCCGGATGGGATATACAACTCAAGCAAGAGTGACACGATAGGAACGGTGAAGAGGAATCTTTATGCATGAATTCTACACAAATCTGTTGGGCGACACGTTTGGTATCTGCAAAGAAAGGGAAGGAGTCGCTCAAGCGTACAGGCTGCGGCGTCAGCAGAGACTCAATTGTAAAGGCGACGTAGGGACTCACTCGTCATCATCAGCCTCGTTCTGGAACGCGGCGCCTCCTTGCTGCGGTTCTCCACCTTCAGGGAACTGGAATCAGTATCACAAAAAGAGAGCAAGCAGGAACTGACTTTGAAGGTGTTGCCAAAGCTTCGGGACTGCTGAAGTGTCGTGCTGAACATCTCGTATCGGCGGATGTCCGCATCGGACACTGAGCGACGGGCGAACTTCATCGCCTCTTCGAAGTGAGCGCTGCGAGATCAGCGAAGCTATCAAGACTGATTCTTTATGCGTACACTGTGATGGAGGGGACCTCGTCCTCGTCGTTCTCTTCGTCCATGAGATCGACGTCGACTTCCTCCCCGGCCGCTTCGGCCTTGTCTTTGCGCTCGCGGTCTTTGCGCATGTCGACCTCAATGCTCTCGCGAATGGCAAGTTTGGCAGCTCTTTGACAGATCTCCGTGAGATCAGCACCCGAGAAACCGGCGGTGTTCTTGGACAGGAAATTGAGGTCGACACCAGGCGCGATCGGCGATTTGCGTAACGTGGCTTCGAGAATGGACAATCGGGATGGCTCATCCGGAAGAGGGATGTAAATAAGCTGGACATCGTCAGTCCCAGCGTTCAGGTGAAGAGGATCGACCATACCTGGTCCAAACGTCCCGGACGGAGGAGTGCAGAGTCGATCTGGTCAGGTCGGTCTGTTCATCAGCGGAAGCTGAGCAAAAAGAGAAGGATACGGACTCGTAGCTCCGATGATGAAGACGTCTAGTCGTTAGCATTGTGGCTTCTCCATCCAACAAAATCGCATACTCTTTTTAGCGTTCATACCATCCATCTCGGTCTGCCTAGTCAGTTTGCCCCTGCAGGATTAAAGATGACGCACAAGGATCTGATTGAGGACTCGGTCGCTGGCACCTCCCCCGTCTCCGCCGGCACCGCCTCGTGACTTCGCAATCGAGTCCAGTTCGTCAAAGAACATGACACATGGTGCGGCAGCTCGGGCTTTGTCAAACACGTCACGGACGTTGGCTTCCGACTCTCCGAACCACATTGTGAGGAGCTCAGGACCCTTGATGGAGATGAAATTAGCCTGGCACTCGTTGGCGATGCTGTCACTCAGTAACCCTCCCAAAATGGAGTACCACACTACTTACGCCTTTGCCAGCAGTGTTTTACCGGTACCTGGAGGACCGTAGAACAGCACACCCTTCGAGGGCGACATTCCATATTTGAGGAACTTCTCCGGGTGTTCGACGGGATATTGGACAGTCTCCTGCAATTCTCGCTTGACCTTGTCGAGACCACCAATGTCGTTCCAAGTGGTAGTAGGGATCTCGACGACGGTCTCGCGCAGAGCCGAAGGGTTATTGACGCCGAGCGCGAAGCGGAAGTTCTCCTGAGTGACTCCGAGCGAGTCGAGGACTTCTGCGTCGATGGTGTCCTCGTCGAGATCGATAAGGTCCATTTTTTCTCGGATCTGCTGCATGGCCGCTTCGGAGCAAAGAGAGGCCATATCCGCTCCGACGTAACCATGCGTGTCTGCCGCAATCTGCTCCAAATCGACATCATCGGCCAATTTCATATTCTTCGTGTGGATGCGAAGGATCTCGAGACGACCGGTTGGGTCAGGGATACCGATGTCAACTTCTCGATCGAATCGGCCAAAACGTCGCAAGGCAGGATCGATAGAATTGGGTCGATTGGTCGCGGCCATGACCACAACGTTGGAGCGAGCTTTAAGACCGTCCATGAGCGTGAGAAGCTGGGAAACTACTCGTCGCTCGACCTCTCCCTGTGCCTTCTCTCGCTTGGGGGCGATGGAATCGATCTCGTCGATGAAAATGATGGAGGGACTGTTCTTCTCAGCCTCCTCGAAAGCTTTACGAAGATTGGATTCCGATTCTCCGGCCATCTTCGACATGATCTCGGGGCCATTGATGAGGAAGAAGAATGCTCCAGTCTCGTTGGCGACGGCTCGAGCCATGAGGGTTTTACCGGTTCCGGGAGGTCCGAACATGAGGATTCCTCTAGGAGGTTTGATTCCAATGGCCTTAAATAATTGCGGGTGGCGCAGCGGCAGCTCAACGAGCTCTCGGATCTGTGAACGTTAGCCCCTCTCCAAGTGTAGTTTGAGGAGACTCACCTGAGCAAGTTGCTTCCTGCAGCCGCCGAGATCGTCGTAACCAACTTCGTTCAAGTTGGCTTCTTCGGCCTCACGATCGAGCGGTTCTCCCTCGGTGTGGATAACCTGTATTCATGAGTGAGGATACGGACATGAGTCTTGTGACTCACAGTGTCAGAAGCGACAATCTGAAGGTGTCAGCCAAAGTAATTCATCTGGAATAGAGTATGCTCACACAGTATGGAGAAGGGTCAACCTCCACAATCTGGTCGTTAATGGTGGTCATCTCGTGCCGGATGGACATGCCTTGAAGTCCACAGTACGCATTCCACCGCGAACCTGAAAGACATCACCCTTGCGGACGGGTCGATAAGCCTCGAGGAAGTAGGGACGAAGGTAGACATCAAAGAGGTTTCCAGAGAGCCCTGCCAAGTCAGCCTCAAGCATAGCGAAAGCATATGCAACTCACCCTCGATGGAATCGGCAAATGGAAGGACGTGGATGCTATCAGTCAGCACGGATCTCTAATCGGACAACCACTTACCGCTTTCCGTACTTGATGTCGTTTGCAGGGGAGACATGGACGAGGTCTCCCAGCTTGATGGCGCAATTACCCCGGGCGACTGCGTTGTTCAGCGTCCACCCAATACGTGAGAGTTGCAACTCACCCTTGTTCATGGCGATCTTTCCCTCCTCGATATCGTCTTGGCTAAGACAGATCAAAACGGTGTCCTTCCTGCGTTTGCCACGGACTAATGTCAGCGGCGATTCGATCAGAGAGGCTTTGTAACCCACTGATAACGGTATCTCCACTAGAGTCATCAGTATGGTCCACCTCTACCATCAGATGTAACTCACCGGAAGAGTCCCAGCGTTTCCATAGTGGTAGGGTGCAGGATAGCAACGCTGTTGTCATCGGATGGGGATTCGTCAACCATCAAGCGGTTGGGTCTATCATCAATATCTGACTCGGCGACAAATGTGATCACTCACGACCGCTTTTGCCTGAGAATAGCAGTGGCAGTAGAGTCATCGGCGACAGCCTGCAGAAAGTCAGTGACACCAGAGGGATGTGAGCGAATGGCCGACTTACCTTGGAGGGATCGTCAGCCATGATGAATACAATAGGCGATGGGATCTAGACGAGGGATGAGTAGTGTTCTGATTGCGGCCTAAGGCGGTGGGCTGCAAAACGGATCAGACGGCGGATATTGTGTCTGGTCTGAGAGATGAAGAGAAGAGAAACGAGATAGGGGTGTCGATGAGTGAGGGGTGGAGGACGCGAGGATGACGATGCGCTCAGAAGCGGTAACTTAATTCGACAACCGTTAACAGTGGCGAATGCGCAACTCGAAGCTTCCACTGCATGCATCGCACCAAAACTCTGTATAAACCGCTTGAGGTAGTCTAGTCGAGACTTAATTACTCTCGCTCGCCATCCTCTCTGACCTGCTCGCCTTCGTGATCTGCGAAACCCGCCTTGACTTCTTCCTCCGAAGTCAGCAATCGCGCCGTAGATCGTTCATCGTGCTCGTAGACCTCTTCAAGCTGTATCATCACCTTGTGAACAGCTGTCCCCGGACCGATTGCGAAGTCGAGCTGCGATCGCGAGAATGTAAGAGTGTGCACGCGCGATGTTGGCGCCTGTGCAGACTCTTGTTCGGGTAGATGAAACGCGGGTATCAACCACAGCCAGCCGAGGGGTAGCGATGAAAGATGGAGCTTCAACCGAAACTCGCGGTCGCAATCGAGGATCAACGACTTCGATCCGTCCGACGAGCGTGGGATCAGGTGATGAACATTATACTGCTATCGATCAGCACATCAATAGCACATCGAATCGCAACTTGCCTCGTGGTCCTCGGGCATTGCTATAGACGAGGCCTTGGCATCGCCTTCCGAGGTCATCTTGCCGCAGCTTCTAAACATCTTTTCCGTATCGAATCCACCTTCTCCTCCTACTCCGCCCCATGTGACTTCAGGAACGGCGCCCTCTCCGGCGCCGCCGCGATGCCGCAAAGTCGCGACGTATTCGTCGTCGTACCGGCCCACGGAAGCCCATGCTTTCCCCATACCCGCTCCATGTGACCCCAATAAAAGCGAGGCAACTGGTTTGTGCCATCCTGACGGCGGATGTAACAGGATTGTCACAGATTTCACCATGATCCGCGAACTACCTGGATGCAGGTAGGACTTAGGAGCTTGGTTCGAAAAGAGCAAATTCATGTACCGGCACCAACGGCGTTCTGATATCAGTCTCAATCAAGACCATGACTTGCGGCTTGGTATTGACACGCCTCTTCCTGAGCTTGTGGGCTTCATGCGACGACTCGAGTGTAACTTGAACACGGAGTCGACCTTGCCGTTCGTCCGGTCACCTTGCCCAGCGTCATCTAGGCTGCCCTCGTCTCCCACATCGATGGGATTGAACGCAGGTGTTGACTCCACACGAATGTCGACCGAAGGGGGCGGAGAAGGCCGGGACAAAGTCGTTGTCGAGCTGTTTGTGGAACGCGGGACAGTCGAATATGGCTGTGTGGTCTCACCGGTGCGTAGCGCATCGTCCAGAACATTGCGCTCGTGTCCGTCCTGAGAGCCAACTTCAACCTCTTCGTACTCTTCCCCACCTCCGATGACTAGCCAACCATTGCGTGGTTCCCGGTCTTTCTGCTCGGCGTCAGATACGCGTTCTTGTAGACGACGGATCTGTTCCTTTTGAGTATAGTTCTGATCCAGCTGGGGCGGTGGAGGCAATGATGGCAGTGAGAGCATGTACGAGCATAACAAAGTGCCAGATCGACCCTGCAGCCTCAGCCGAATCGAGCTCTTGCCTTACCTTGCCGGCTTTGCAGTGGATGATAGCCACGCGATCCTGATCTCCTGCAAGCCACGCCGTCATCTCACGCACTGCCAATGGCAACAGGGGTAAAGGTGGTGGATGATGATCGGGAAATGGATACCTGGAAACGCGATTGTGCATACTATCCGGCGAGTAGGCGTTCTCGTATAGAGGACACAGGTTCCATATCCACCACTTTTCCCCGTGACGAGCATTGATGAACTTGAGCACATCGCGTCGCCTGTTCCGATACAATGCCGATACTCCCACTGCAGGGTAGCCCATGCTTTCGTGTCAGCTTTGAGAGAGTCATGACCCTACATGATGATCCGATCGGTCACTGCTGGTCAGCATGAAGCTGGGCAGGGTTCACATGCTCACCATAGACAAGGTCCAAGTTGACGGCATTTTCACTGTCTACGAACCTAGCCTTCTTCCCAGAGACGAGTTGCCGTACGTAGTCCAGTGACATTGAATACTGGTCGCTCGAGAGTGGCCTGAGCAGTGAGTAAAGCAGGGGAGAACGAGCCGGTCATCTTGCGTAATAGTAATTACAGGTGGAGATCCAAGGTGGAGATGAGGTAATTGATAAGCCCAGTAACCTTAACCTTTAGTCGTCAAAATGCATGCTGATCGTCAACGTGCTACCGCCCTCTCCGATCGACAACTCTGGTCATTCTCTATATTTGTAATACACAGCTCCAGCAGCCACAGCTACCATGAACACTGCAAACAGCGGCAACGGTTGCTAATCATCAGCTGGAACCCGGTATCAACCTCACCTGCAGCGAATTGTGCTCGTGCCCTCTCTTCTTTCCGCGCCGGTGATCTACGCCCTTTTCTTCTTTCAACGTATCACCCGAGTCTCTCCCGCTTTCCGATGACTCCCTGTCTGGTTTATATGGCCCATTCAGGTTCGATCGCGCTGATTCGGCCTTCGCTGATCCCCTTCTTTTCCCACCGGATTTCCGAGAATCTTTTGATACAGATCGATTTGAGGCGAGCTCAGAAGGTGAGCTCTCGAGCTCGCCCGCGTCTGCTTTCGGTGTCGTAGTGCCCGGATTTTCCGCGACAGATCTGAGTGCTCGGACGGCTAGTGTCGTACGATGGCTGGGTCGACGGCGCCGCGCCCTTCGCGTGGAGCCCAGGGGATGTTTGCCTGCACGCGACAGTGCATCCTCTTCCTTCCACGCCGAGCCAACGTCCACTCCATCCGGCTCTCCGGGAAGAGAGCTGGCCTCTGCATCTTTGTAATCGTCCTCATCGAGCCGTTCGTTCAACTCGCGGTCTTCCACCTCCTCGTGACCACGGCGGCTCGCTTCTTCCCATTCCCTGACAACTCCGCGTAGTCGTTCTCGCTCCGCTTCCCAGATCTCTCGTTCTCGCTTCCAGCCATCTTCGAACTTGACGCGCCAGCTCTCCCATCGTTTCTCAGCCTTGTTGACTTCTTCGGCGACTTTGGTCGCCATTCCATCCTCAAGAGACCCAACTCTTTGTGTCAATTGGCGGACTGCAGCCATGGCGTCAGAATGTTGCGTTTGAAGGTTGCGAGACACCTGTACGGCCTCAGCCACTTCGGCAGAGAGCGATTGGATTCGTAAAGTCAAGTCATCTTTGCTGTTGATGATCTCGTCGCGAGGTGCGATCAAGGCGTTGCTAGAAACAAGGTCTGTACCTGCAGATGCTAGGCTTCCTTCGTATATTTCGTCGTCACCTTCGTTAATCCGGCGCTGTCGGACGCGTGCTTCAGCGTCCTCGTTGTCCATAAGGGTGATCACGCTACGGGTGTCGTCGTCCTCGTCGTCGACGTCTCGAGCTAATTGCCGGCCTCGCGAACTGGAGAGGAACAGCTCCATCTCTCGATGGCTGTTCTCCATTTGATCGCGTAAAATCGCCAATTCATCCTTCAACGAGTCGTGACCTTTCAGCTGCCCTTCGAGCTGTTGAATCTTGTCTAAGTGGGTCGAAAGAGAGGTTTGCGTATCGCTGAGCTGATTCTGCAGGGAAATAAAGGCAGCGGCCTGTTGACCATGGGGCCCGGACAAGGCAGCTTGAGCCTCTGAGGACATTGCGCGGTATTGCGGCGGAATAAGCGAAGACGCAGATCCGTTCTGAGCCGGAGGCTAGGTATGAGCTATGGGCTACACGCACGCTTACCAATCCTCCACTGAGCGTGTCTTGGATGTCGCTCATAGCCGTCGTAAGGTTCTGTAATTCTGCACCGGTCTCCTTGCTCTTTTGCAACTCGGCCTTGGGATCAGCGAGGCTGACTTCGGTCTACCATACCTGTAGCTTGTGGAGGACATGGTCAAAGCTGAGCCCGTTGGCCTTTCCGCCGGCGCTCATAACGGCTGGAGCGATTTGCGGATGCTGAGAGATGCTTTGTCCGGCCCCGTTGGAAGGCGCCGCTGGGCGTCGAATGCCTCTCTGATCGTGGCTCTGATACTGTACGAGCTCCCTAGTCATCAGCAGCGATCAAAATTCTGACTCACCTCGAGCTGAGGGCGGCATCATCTGAATTGAACACGCAGTACACCTTAGCAGCAACTCTGTGGTGAACTGTCGTCCGGTTGTCTTCGCTCAGAATATCGATGCCCAGCTCCTGCCAGTCAGTGAGGTTCAACACTACCGCCAATGAGCTGTACCAAGGTATCCTCGCTTTTGATTTCGAAAGGCTCGCTCTCGACACCCTCCTGCGAAAGCCGTACACGGTTCACAAAGGTTCCGTTCGACGATCTCAAGTCCTTGATGTATATCTGCCCCATCAGTTCCGCAAGAGTCTGCAACTGACCTTGCTGCCAGACTCCCAGATCTCGGCATGCGTTCGAGAGAGCACCTTGGAATCGAAGAGCGCATTTCGCTCGTCCGGTATTGTTTTATTGTTGGTTTGCCTTCCGATTTTGATCTGGACGTAAGTATAATCCATGTCCCCTACATGGACTCACCCTTTGTCCTTCCGGCAGATGTATCATCTTCATCGCAAAGGTATCTTCTATAGGCCAGAGGTGCAGGCTGGGAAACGGAGCGCCCCAAGGCACACTGGTCGAGCTCGTCGTTGAGACCTCGCTATGACTCGACATTGCGTCGGATTGGGTATGATTTGAATATTGAGACGCTTGCTGTTGGTGAAGTTGCATCTGATTTGACAGCAGAGACATGATTGTGACCGTGTGCGTCCTAAGCCCCCAGGTGTTCGCGGACGGACGTGGTAACGCTTGAGCCAATTCGTACCGGTATGTAGGCTTCAGTCGTGATCCAAGGGAAAGCTTGTCCGAAAGTCGAGTAGGTCCGTGTCCTCGGAATATGCGTGGGGCTCGAGCTTGTCGGGACGCCCTGAGAAGCAACGAGGGGTGCGTCGAAGAAGAGGTGATAGTCGCAAATACCGTTCAACGGATGACGATCTACTCAGGTCCCAATTCAAAGTGGCGCTCTGGAAAGCGGCATCAACGAAGGCCCGTCCATTTGCAGCATGTCTTCATCTAAGTCCCATATATTTGTACATGTAACCGATAAAAACCTCGCAGTCCAGAAAATTAGTCGTATCAATCACGCTGTGGCACATATGGCTATTTGCCTCTGCTTCTTACAACCTCCTTGACGGCGCGAACTTCCTCTTCCCCACGACCTATACCATCACCATCTCAATGGCGCCGCCATCTCGTCCTTTCGTGTCCCGAACATGGCATCGAGATCGATTCCAGATATCGACATGTGCAGGTCTGATTCGGACATCTTTCGAGTTCTGTCGTCGCTCGCGATCCCTCCAAGATCGCCCAACATTAGACCATCCGGTGTGCCCTTGAACCCAGATTTGGAGTCGCCCTCGATTGAATCGGATGCCGAAAGCGAGCTGGATCGCCTGAAGTTGTGGCCAGAACCAGAAGAATGTTCCGTTGGCGATGGCTCGAAAGCCATCAAGCTATCTTGACCTCGTCCAACCTGCCATGACGAGACTGACTCCAATTCGGGGCTGGGCCGCATGACCTCTAGCTGATGGTGTTCGGAGAGAGGAGCCAGGTTGGGCGGTTGGGAAACCCCAGGATGACCCGCAAACGACCCATTACCGCTCCACATGAAGGTGTTTTGCTCCCCGGCCAGCGGAGCCATGGAAGAGAAGCCGGTAGACATGAGGGCTGATTCGAGGTGTTGTATACGAGCTGCTTGCATTTCGGTCACATGTTTGAGGTCGCTGAAGTAAGCCTACCGAAAGTAAGCTGCACATGTACTCACTGTATATACTGCACGCTCTGGGACAAAATGCGCCCTTTGCAATGAGCGGCGTCTTTCTGCTGCTTCGCTATGGAACCGGATCGTTTCGTCTTCTGGAGAGTCAGTCGAGTAGTGAGCGAGTACTCACCTTCTTTCTCATCGACGGATTGCCGGGTGCCGGCTCATCTTCCTCCTCGTCCTCGATCGCTTCTTCGGGCTCACTGTATTGGGGCGGAAGGAGCTGACTAAGCTCTTCTATTTTAGCATTGATATGCTCTCTACGGCGTTTCTCGACTTGATTGTGGCATTCTCGTCGTCTCTGCTTCTTGTATGTGTCATCGCTGGGAAGGACCGGTAAGGCCTGGGCAGGTGTAATGGGACTGATCATTAGGGATATCCTAAAGGGGCCACCTAAGCGACTCACCTGTCCATGAGCGCTTCGTCGGCCATGCTGTATGACCCAAAGCTTCCGGGAGCTAAGCTTGGGGCGCTAGTCCATGAAATTGCCTCGTGACGAGGTATTGACACTCCGTAAGTACCATTGAACTCGGGAGGCGAGATCGAATCGGTACGCTCTCCCTCTTGATGTGTGTCGAGGCCGATGCCTAGGCCGTACCTTCCGGAGAATCCGTCGTTATGGCTCATGGTACGAGGATGATGGGGTTGCGGAGGGCGTCCCCGATTGATGTTCGGGCGAGTGTCGCTCATTGAAAGCTTTCTCGGCGGCTTGGACCGATTGGAGGGCGCCTTACCAACGAGTGAAGCCCTTGATGAAGACAGAGATCGGGATCTATGATCGCCATCATGACCGTTCACCGGGAAGTTGACGGGAGGTTCTGGGTTTTCAAGCTTGAAGCCGGTAAAGAAGGAAGCGTGTAAGCTGTGTGGATGCGGCGAAGTGCTGCGGAGGTCGACAGATCCGGATTGCGGAGACGACATAAATTGGTCGAGACTGGGTTGGTTTGGGAGCGACTGGGGGAAGGAGAAGGGAGATGCGATGGGAAACCCGCTGTGATGCTGGTCGAGGGAGGTCAGGATGTCGGTCTCGATGGACATGGAACCGTCTGAGAAAGGGCGATGGAAAGATGGACGATGGGGGATTTGAACGGATCCTGGGATTCTGGAGCGCGTTAGTGCTCTTCCTGTTGTCTGGTCTTGGCTTACTTGAACCCTTCCGTCTTGACGGTAGTCATCATGCGGGCTGGGGCTGAAGTCTGCGGCAAAACGTCTTTGTAATCAGCACCAGAGGCATGTTGCAGGCAACAACGCCGGGACGCTTCTGAGAATGGCGTTAGTGGTGGCCACTCACAAAGCTGAAGGCGGCGGTCGACGGCGGTAGTGTGATGGTGAATGTGGTGAATAACGGCGTGTTGGGTGTGATGAACGATGTTGGGTCCAGGTCGAGGTGATTTGTCAAGAATCAAATCATGAGAAACGAACACGGGTGTCTGTGAAAAGGAGTCATAGGGTGAGTCGTTCTTGTTCGGGCGTTGGTGCTGCTGTGTGCCGTGAGGGAAAGAGCGAGAGACTGGCGGCGAGGACGGACCCGGTTGAGTCCGGCTTCTCATTTCCCGCTTGGGTCTCCACCGTCCCTCCGCGTTTACCCCTCCCTTTGACCCTGAACACACAGACTAACCCCACCGCCACCAGCACTCAACCTTCACTTCTGCCTTTTCGGGAAATTGCCCGACAAATCAACTCGAACCTCGCTCTTCCCCGGGCTTCCCGCCCTCGCCTGCTCTCCCTTTGCACCCTTGCCACAAAGCAGACACATGCCATACCTCATCTGTCCGGACTTCGGGAATTAGCTTGTATCAGGTAACTGCCACTTCCAACCAGGTAAAGTCGGGAGACCGTTGGACACTCGCTCGTCGGCGTACCGTCGTGGCCAACCTCAACCTCGCGCGGGAACATGAATAGATGCGCAGAATTCGCGTTGAGCCGTCCATATCGCAGTCAAATTCACGTAGTAATAACATGTACCAAATCGACATATTTTCCATACCCGTTGAAGTCTTTCATCTCAGAAACCAACGTCAGGCATTCCGCCAGCACTTCGAAAGCGCTCGAAAGTCTAACCTTGAGGAGCAGGGGAATATACATCGCTTGCCGCGGTCCATCTAGCGTAGTCTCTTATCCACCATCTCCGTGGCCCGCTCGGTCACTTGAAACGACACTCGTTAGAAGCCTGGAGGCGTCACCCCTTGAGATTGACCACCAGTCAGCTGAAATGTCAGCGATTCTGTGAGCAGCCCTCGCGAGCGCGGCGCACCTGTTGTTGGCCAGCAGTCTGCATTTGTAGCTCCCGTTCCTGTTGTACGATCTTCATCTCGTCTTCGATCGCCAGAGCCAGCGGTAGTCCAACGAGTAGAGCGCTGGTGCTGACCCACCAGGCCACTGACCCTGCCGAAAAGATGCCCCACAGCGCCCAGTTCTTTGTGGAGGATACCCGTGCGTGCAGCTTGGTGCGTGTCTGAGGTGGGACGATGTCCTTTAAGGCGACGATGCGTTCGTAAACAGTCTCGTCGGCAATGAAATCGTCATCGTCCGAAAAGACGGATGATACGTCGGATGCGTTCGAATCGGTTTCGAAATCGGAGTCTCGCTCGCCTTCTCGAAGCAGCACTTCTTCGGGGACTTCTTCAACGAGGACCATGATTGTGCAAGTGGGTGAGTGATTAAGGACAGTGATGGAAATTGATGGATGGGGTATGACGAATTATCGAGCAGAGTATTGAAAAGTAGACGACATGAGTGGGGGACCAGATAAATTATCTGACAAAGTACGTCGCGCTGCCGAGCCTGCCTCCGCAGACTAGGCATCGGCCTGCTGATGCCTTGTTCATACTGCTCACAGCGACCCGTTCTGTACATCTTCGGGCCACCATGTCCACGTTGCAGTCATTTGTGCGTCTCCGGCACCGCAGGCTTGTTGCTTGAGCTCACTGTCTAGCTCATTCCTATTACGCATCATATCCCGGCCATCCTCCGTGAACCTGCCGAAGCGCTCATTGGGAAGCAATGTTACCAAACGCTCGTATATGATGCGAACATCACCGACGTAGATTGTCTCAAATACGCTCTTTCTAAAGGCCTTGGTTTCGGCATCGTGCTTGGTGGAGGTATAGTCAAGATCCCGCAGGTGGGTGCCGCCAGAGCAGGAGGAATCTTGAATAGCTGACGGGAAGATCCTGAAAATCGTGAACTCGAGGTCCGCTCGAGGTCTATCCCTTTCTGCCTACGTGAGTATCCTTTTCACATCATGGCGCGTGTCTGAACTTATAGGTGCTTGAGACTTTGTCGTACGCCGTGTCTCTCGCATACGCTTCGCGCAACAAGTTCCCGTTCTCGACCTATGGCGAGAGCTTCTTCCTCACAATCCAGAACGTAATTATCACGCTACTGATCGTATATTTCGCTGCTCCCCGTGGTTCCTTCACAGGAGGGATAGGAAGCAACAAGCCCGTGTATGGACAGGAACGGAACCTGACAAAGGTTGCAGCGGGTGTCATCGTTACTGTCTTTGGCGCCATCTTTCTTTGGTCCGAATCATTGTGCTCGCTATCTTTGCGTAAGTCACGAACGGAAGCCACGGATTGATATTGATATCGCAGTTGGTGTCCTACAGGCCGCAACTCTGCCCATCTCCCTGCTGTCGAAAGCACCACAAATCATTTCCAACCATGAAGCACGCTCTACAGGGAATCTGTCAGCGTTTGCTGTCTTCAACGCGCTTTTGGGCTGTCTCGCTCGTCTGTTCACGACCAAACAGGAAATCAACGATCCGCTCATATTTTGGGGTTTTGCAGGAGCTGCCGTGCTCAACGCTGTGCTCGCGCTACAGATGGTTATGTACTGGCAGAACAGTGACAGCAGTCTCGCCAGAAGACGTGCCACAGAGGATGGATTGCTTGACAATTTCGCGGGGGCCAGGAGTAGTATCGATTCCCCGATCGGCGGAGCGAAGAGGTGGGAGCGGAAACTGGACTAGTTGGATTTGTAGATCGCCTGCACCTTGTCCCTATAGAAACCGTCAGCATCTACTCATTATCGCACTTACGGCCACCGTGATACTAACCTGATGGGCGTCGCTAGGACCATCGCCACTCGCCAACACCGGAGGAAGGTTTCTTTTCTTTACCTTCGCTTCACAGACCCCTATCTCAGATCGATAGGCAACAGAGTTGCGTGACGCGACTACCACCATCCAGAAAAGGCACGAACGAGTCTATCGGCGGCTTGTTATTCACTGCGAAATAACTTGTCGGTCATAAGTCTACGCCCCCGATCATCAACAACGTATCTGACTGATCGATTGACGCGATGTCAGGCCGCATCCAGCCCCGCTTTCAACCAGGTCCAGGTTATGACCGGCAGCTTGGCCGAACGGATATGCGTCCACCGATCTTGGGCGGGCGGTCGAAGAAAGACCAACTGGGGTCTGTGGCCGAGAGCTGGGGCGCACCTGCCTCCAGGGAAAGGACGTATGGGATGTTTCAGATCGAAATTGATCCCCCGAGCAGATCAACGAGTCCGTTCAAGACAGCCGAGGTTCCTGATATTGAGCCTGACCATGAAATTTTCGCGACAAAATTGGACTTCCTGCGACGAGCGAGAGCCGGGACATCGTACGAGCACCCCGCCACCAACAACGCGTCGCCTCTCGCCCTGTCTCCGACCATGGCCCCATCCGCCACCTCACTCGCTTCACAGGCGCTACCCACAGGCGTAAGCTCGATATTAATTGACACAAGCGCTTACCGACCTCGCGCCACTGTCTGGTCCATTCAGTCGGAGATCGCACGGGACAACCATGCGCAGCGTCTGTCCCCACGGCAAGACGCGTGCCGCCTTCCCGATATCGGACATGAGCCGCATCACGAACTAGCCGTATCCGAAACGGAACGCGTACTTTCTGAATCGTCAAGTCGAACGCAGGGAAGAGGCTTATCAGGCCAACCTATATCAACCGAGACGAGTAGTCACGACCCTTCTCGCAGTGTCGTGTTTCGCGTCGCACGACCTCAAACCAATGTAAGCTCTGCGCGCCTCAGGGGTGCGGATGAGCGAGAGACAACAACGCCCACACCCTGGGCTATCGAATATGCTGCTGGATCGAGACGCGATCTCGCGTGGTCAGTACGCCACCATACGATCAATCGACATGAGAGCCGTAAAGCGCAGCTATACGCGATGAAAACTAGCATGAGGAGTTCGGCACCTGATCATGGCGCGTAATGTATCGAACGGCTCATTCGTCATCGCGAGCAAATCTTCATCCATGTCGGACAATATGACGCAGTGACACACATAGAATCGAACTCCCGCTGACTATCCATGTCGCTTGTGATCATACAGCACCCGATGCATTTGATCACATTTGATCACGATGAGTCCCAATGCTCGCATGATAAATTCATGTAACGATATACAAAGCGATGCCTGCCAAAGCGCTAGTGATGTCAGCTTCGTATCGTTGTATTCACGATCAGTCTCACGTAGATAATATGGGCATCAGGATGTCTGGACGATGAGCACTACGATGTGAGAGCGCCGGACACTCACATTGAACAGCTAAAAACATCGCCAGTGTGTGAGCACTCCCGGCTGGATTATATAGCTGGGTTACAACAAGCTGATTGATGGCACCCGGAGTTCCAGAACAAAGAATCGCTAAGAATGTCCGCACTGAGAGTCAGTGCTGGAGCGCTCGGCCCTCGTCGGCTTCTCACTCTTGTCCTCAGGAGGGTATAGACCTGTGTGATTGCGGAGCGCTTGGACAAAAAAGCTAGAACTGTTAGCGCAAGGACCCGTTGAGCTGAGAGAATCACTTACATGCCAAATACGGGAATGAGAATCACTGCGTTGATGAGCACATTTGAATCTCAGGCGACTCACTTTTGCCCACCGTCATAGCCTGATAGTCAGCCTTCGAACGCGCGAGCCTTACGGAGTGGAGTCACTCACTATTATGGATGAGTACGGTAAGTCCTTCCACTTGTTGGGCTTCTGCGAGGATCAGTAAGGGCTGCTCGCGTCGTAGTACGCACGGTCAGTCGAGCCATGCTAGCTCCCAGCAATATCAAGCTTGCAGGCACCGTGATAGCGCCGACAAAGCTTGCAGTCTCTAGAATGAACGCCAAAGGCGGCCTGTCATCTGGAGCGTTGGGTATTCGAGAACCAGTCCACCCGTCGACGTCGATGAAAAGAGCCTTTATGGGCAGAACAAGGGAGCATGGCAGAGCCAGCACGAGGGCTATCGTCGTCGGCATGAGGAAATTACTGCCGAATTTCAAGAGTCTGCGGCCGAGAGGTGGCCTGTGGACGGAAGGAGCGGGGGTGACTGGATGGTGATAGGCTATATCTTGTCCGTGATTTGAGCATACCGGAAGAAGTGAGTTGTCGTTCGGTCGGCACGACTGACCGACGTTTGGGGCGTCAAGCGGCGCGGTGGAAGGAATCGGACGCGTTCCTTCCAGCATCGACGTGAAGGACGATGCTCGCGACGTTTTACGCTTCATAGATCCTCCCAGATAACGTCCCTTCTTGATTTTGAGTTCGGCTGGTTCCTCGCCTCCCTCCCCATGATCTGAATCGATTGCGGATTCTCTTTTCTCCGGATATCGTTCCTCCGTTGGCGAGGCAACGGGTGTCGATCTCAAAGCTTGCAGGGAGCCTTCTTCGGATCGGGATTCTGGCTTTACAGGCTGCTCCATGACAACAGAGCTCTTCCACCGCAATGCGGCACGGGTGCGGCTCATGCGATTGGCCCACCGGGCCTTCAACGGCAGTGGAGGTGGCCTGGACAAGTTCTCTTCCTTGAAATCCAATGCACATAGCTGATATGAGCGTTTGTATGAGAAGATAAGTTTAAGTGACGTTACCTTGTGCACCCCTAAAGGAAAGAATGTGGTGTTCATGATAAGGACGAAAACCCTGACATAAGCCAATCATCGTGTGAGATGTTGTCTACTCACGCGTCGTATGCGATTCCCAAATCGACATCTGCTACACCGTTGAACGGGGACGACTTGCCCAGAGTTTGGACGATAGCTATAGGCAAGTTACCTGCAGTTGAGCTAGCACTCACGGCGAGGATGTAGTCACGCACCCCAATTTGAAGAGATACCAAGCTTCCATTAGACGATGATAACTGCTTCAGGCTCGACTCACGACTAAGATTCCCCATCTGAAATCAATGGGCACGAAGAACAGTTCTCGCACGAGCCAAGCCATAAATATACCCAAGCTTTGATAAAGAATGGCAACGATAGCCAACGATCCAAAGGCGGAGATATTTTCCGGCGTGAACGCCGTGACCATGGATGAGAAGATCAATGCAGGCAAGCCGACATTCTCAGGATCAGCGAGATCGACCTGGGGAATGCCTTTCTGCTCACTATCGCGAGGATAGATACCCCTTTGGCCGACGCAGGGAGGAATAGGCCTTGCTTGACGATGATGAAGCCTAGACCCACACATAGCATGATCTTGAGATTGGGCGCGAAAGCTAGAATTTGGTCAGGATGATAGCATGTTGCACAAGCCAGACTTACCCTTATATATAATCTCTCCCGCCTGAGACGACATGACTGCTGGCTGATAGAAATCTGGTTCACACTGTGATTGAGAGCGCTCGGCGTGCTCGGGGTAATGTGAAGACCGGGCCGATAATGCAACGTCTGAGATGCACTACCGCTTCGCCAGAAGATACACGCGGTGCAGTGGCCCGACGAGTATGGGGGGAAGTGCGTGGCTGCTCTGCCTGAGAACGCAATGGCCCGAGAGATTGGTACAGATGAGCAAGATCGAGCCGGTCCGCGGTCTAACTATCTTGACTCGGTATTTTCAGGACGTATTCCAATCGATACCCGATATTCTTCGGCCAATTCCGAAAGCTGCTTTTCAACTCGGATAACATGCATCTGGCGTGTTCAATGTCATTCAAAATCGTCCAATCCCCAATCGTCCTCATCGTCCGCTTCCAGGAACGAGAGGCACCCTGGAGAGCAGCCCCTCCACCTGACCGGCATATCGGAATGTCCAAACAATTCGCACCACTCTAGCCGTTCTTCCGCTGGATGCAGATAGAGCCGCCGCGATGGCCGTGCCGGAGCGGTCCCGAAAGTTGTCACATGCTCGAAATGACGAGGCGAGGGACAAGGGCTGTAATACGGGTTTTCACTAGCGTCATCGGGGGCTTCGACAAAGGGCGAGCTGCTGGGGTACGGTAAAGGTTTTATAGGCGAAGGAGAAACGCCTAGTACGGCGAACGCGCTTCGTTTCCTGCCTACGGATTCCTTGTGGCTCGCGAGGCTGGCACTCTTGGCAGCCTGTAGGCACCGACGCAAATCTTGCTTCGGAACGAACGGTATACGCGAATGGAGAACGTCGGTATCGAGCAAAGGGTGCTTCTCCCCTTGCTCCCGATCCCACGAAAAGCTGTCGTGTAGCGGCGACAAATGTGATGGCGGTCGGGGCGTGATGAGAATGTTCAGGCATATGTCGTACAGCCTTGGCACGGTTTGATAGGTTTTCCGCTCAAGAGGCCCTAATGTCTTGGTTGTGATTGCAAGGGCGGCCGCTTGATCGTCCCGGCCGACCCCGCTAGATCGGGGATGCAGCGGATTGGGATGAACATGGAACGTATTGAGATGCAGGTCAATTATAGTAGCGGGCAGCTCTCTCTGTGATGCATCAGATGACGCTCCTAACTTCGGACTGAGAGGAGCTTACTATCTGATTGTTGCTGATATTGAGTTCTTTCAAATGTCGCATTTGTCCGATTGCCGCCGGTAGGCGTTCTAGCTTATTACCACCTTGTCGTTAGAAAAGACGTAACGTAAGTTGGACAACGCACGTATACTAAGCACTGTCAGATTGGACAGCTCGAAAAGCGCTGTAGGTAAACTGGAGAAGTCAGTGTCACGGGAGCCCGCGATTCGCACCTTGCGAGACAATTTCTGGCCGCCATGATCTCCAGCGCCGTATGATTGGGTCCATCATTGGGCGATACAGCTATCCTGACGGCCCCCGTCTTGCTGCGAGAGAACCCAGATCGAGCCGGGGGCGGAGTTATGGTGGGGCTGGAAAGCAAAGAGCCCGGTTGCGACAATTCCTCCAGGATGTCGTTATGATTCGGTGGTATCGAGAACCTAGTACACAAGCCACTCGTGACTCTGTTCGCGCTGGTCCCCGGACCGGTGTGCGCCATTGCGGCAGGAGCAGAACTGACTCGGGCGAATGGTCTGTTGCCTGCAAGTCTTCCTGTAGGCAAAGCGCGCATCGAGTCGGAGAGCGACAGCGTGGGGAAACGAGGAGCCTCCGATACAACGCGTGTCGAAGAAGCCATTGGAGCTCTGGGCGAAAAGGTATTTTGGAATGTCACGAGGTCGCCTAGGTCCGCTATCCTTGTTGAAAGTTTGGTGAGCCCCAAGTTGCTGTCAGTCAGAGAGGATCGTGGCGCACAAATCAGCTCACTTGAGGTCCAGGACACCTTTGGAAGAGTCTACACATGACTCTATTTTCCTCCGCATCCATTCGTCCGTCCCTACAGCGACAGCCGCCGAATGATCCAGCGCTTGGCCCGTGACTTCTAGATCAAGACTGATTGTGCGAACATGAGCGTATGGAGAGGAAGGTCGGGCTTCCGGTATAGCATCTCGGTAAGGCTTCCTTGGCTTTGGGAGTCGAATAGCCTCTTGAGTTGATATCGCTGCAAGCGCATTCTGGTCTATGGGAAGTAGGGTGGCCGCAAAAGGAAGGGGTTTTGAAGGAATGCTGTCGAAATCGCGTATGGGCACAAAGGCTGCAGAGAAGGGATCCACCGCAGGCATACTGCCTGGATAGGGCTCTGCCCTTGGTGTGTTCAAGCAGAAATCAGGCGAAGGAACAAGAACAGACTTGGAATTGCCGAATTGCTATCGCGTCACGGGTCACAAAACGCGTCGCGCTCGAATCCGCATTACGTTTATCATGTCTCCCTATCCGGCATTATCGGACATTCTCTGCATCTTCTCGACTTTTTTTTGACAGGCGTGGTTTACCCCTTCTTCAGTCCACGGTCGACAGACACTACAAAAGGGGTAACAATCTTTACCAGCCGCTGGTGTCTTCGGCAGGAGCCGCAACGGGCGCTGGGGCAGCCGACGTGCGGTCCTCACTTCTCCTGACGGGACTGCGCTCGCGATCCCTGCCACCGTCCTGTCGGTCGTCGCGGCGGTCGTCGCGGGGATCTTCGCGACGGTCGTCTCGACGGTCATCTCGACGATAATCCCGACGGTCATCTCGACGGTCGTCGCGCCTATCGACATCGCGATCGTCTCGGCGACGGTCGTCGTAGCGGGGGCGGTCGTCGTGACGAGGCCTGTCATCGCGTCGTCGATCATCGTATCCCCGGCGATCGTCGTAACGAGGGCGCCTGTCATCATAGCCGCCACCACGACGGTCGTCGTAGCGTGGACGATCGTCGTAACGAGGACGTTCAAAGTCGCGAGGAGGTGGTCGACGGCTCTCAAAAGATTCGGGGCCTGCATCCTGCCGATGTCAGCTAAGTCTTTCCATGAAGCGCCTGAATCTCACAGGAGCGAGTGACAGCGTGACTGGACGACCGTTGATGTCGACACCCTTCAAGCGCTCAATGGCCTCCTCAGCGTCGGCGACGGTGGGGAAAGCGATCACGCTGCGATTAGACTGAGTTTCAAGCGCTTGTAGCATTGCGTACCCTGCTTCGGTATTCTGCCTATCGATGTCGGCCCAAAGGATATTGTTGTTTCCCATACGGCCGTAGTCTTTGAGATCCTGTATGAGATGCCAGAAGGCGAGCGTCAGGCCAGGTTCCAAGTCCGTTTGAGATGGAGAATAGGGAAAGCAGCAGCCGCCGACGAGGTCTCAAGAAGCTCGCCATAGCTTTCGAAGGCGGAGAAATTCTTCGCAGCATTCACGGCCATGAGAACGCTCCAGAAGGGGGACAGCGACCTCGTCCGTGGAATCCAGCGACAAGCTAGGTGATATTGGCGGGCCTCGGGGCGCGAAACCAGCAAGAGAAAGGAGGATCGCCAAAAGGAATGTATCGCACCTGCCAGCTGGTGGATTCGGGAACACCTTGGACGTTGACCCTTATGCCTGAGCGAACAGTCGGCCTCGGGGGTGGAGGACGGGCATAGCTGGAAAAGTCAGACAAGCTAAGCTAAAAGGTCGGTATGCTCACGGGTCCGGGTTGAACTCGCGACGACGGGGATCCTTGGACGGCTCCACGATGAGGCTTGCATCAGTAGCAATGGGTTTGTGAAGCCTACTTGTCACCCTGGAACTCTTTGCCGTTCCAGTCCCGCATGCAATCTTCGGCATCCTGCTGTTTCAGAACTCAATTCACAAGT
>Ga0308160_10001494_pt1 | contig 32461 bp, 32 predicted proteins | sample PhyFR1_FD_201036 | JGI IMG/M metagenome (GOLD analysis project Ga0308160, IMG submission 201036) | Phyllosphere microbial communities from UC Gill Tract Community Farm, Albany, California, United States - DLSLF.R1 | ecosystem: Host-associated > Plants > Phyllosphere > Unclassified | place: USA... | reverse complement strand
GACGTGTTGGCCGGGAGGATGTTGGAGTAGGCCGGGACGAGCAGCACGTCATCGAACGTGAGTGCTTTCTGAAGAAGACGCATAGTTTATTTCCTATAGGCGCAAAAGCGAATTATACAGAAAGTCTCGACCATCATCCCGGGACCGCCAAAAAATACCCGATACTCTTCAGCAACTCTTCGATTGACAGTCGGGTGCGAACGTGGCGAAATCGGGTTCTTCACCTAAGGAAAGACTATGACTCGACATTGGCGGCGCGCCTGCCTGACGGGCGCCCTGATGCTGCTGGCCCAGCTGGCCCATGCCCAGTATTCGTGGATCGACGACAAGGGCACGCGCGTGTTCTCGGACCGCCCGCCGCCGCCGGGCACGCCCGCTGCGCGCATCCTGCAGATGCCGCGTTCGGCTGCGCCGGCCGTCGCGGCGGCCGATGCCGGCAAAGCACCCTCTCCCGCTGCGGGATCGGCTGCCGCAACGGCAGCGGCGACGCCGAAGCCGCCGACGCTGGCCGAACAGGAGACTGCGTACCGCGAACGCCAGGCCAAGCGCGAGGAGGATGCGCGCAAGGCAAAGGACTCAGCCGAGCAGAAGGCCGCGCTGGACGAGCGCTGCGCGTCGGCGCGGCAGGAAGAACGGCTGGTGACGAGCGGGACCCGCATGTCCGCGGTGGATGCGAAGGGGGAGCGTTACTTCCTGTCGGATGAGGAGCGGGCGAAGCGGCTGCAGGCGGCGCGCCGGGCTTTGCAGGATTGCCGTTAAAGCCAGCAACCTTTGAACGTCGTTCCCGCGCAGGCGGGAACCCAAGTTGTTTGCATCTCGACAGCGCAAGCATAACTTGGATTCCCGCCTTCGCGGGAATGACGTTCATGAGCTCAAGGATGCAATTCGCGCACGTATCCGAGCGAGCCAGGTTGTTATGCCGCCGCCTTCTTGGCCGCCCGCTTCCTGCGCGAATCCTTCGGATCGGCCACCAGCGGCCGGTAGATCTCGACCCGGTCGCGCTCGCGCAGCGCCGTATCGAGCGTCTTCTTCTTGCCGTAGATGCCCACCGGCTGCGTCACCAGGTTAATGTCCGGAAAACGCGCCAGCACCCCGCTGCCTTCGATCGCCTGGCCGATGGTGGTGCCGGGCGCGACCCGCATCGGCTGGATGAATTCCTGCTGCGCGGTGGCGTACACCACGTAGACCTGCAGCTCGCCGCCGGCGCCAGCCGCTTCAGCCATAGACGACCTCGGCCCGCTTGCAGAACGAGTCGACCATCGTGTTGGCGATCATGCCGAACACCGGTCCCACGATCTGCTCGAGGATGATGCTCGAGAACTCGTACTGCATGTCGAAATCGATCTTGCAGGCGTCGGCGCGCAGGGACTTGAACGTCCAGGTCGCTTCCAGCATCTTGAAAGGACCGTCGACCAGGTGCATCTTCATCTGCGTCGGGCGCTGGTTGTGGTTGGCGGTGGTGAAGCTTTGCTTGACGCCGTGGAAATTGATTTGCAGGCAGGCGACCAGCTTGTCCTCGCTGCGTTCCTGCACCTTCACGCCGCTGCACCATGGAAGGAACTTGGGATAATCTTCAACCTTCGCGACCAGATCGAACATCTGCTCCGCGCTATACCCTAAGAAAACTGATTTGTGCACTACTGCCATAGGTCAACCGTTTGTTATGATGTTGTTTTGCGCTTATCAAAGACACACATTAAGCGCGACAACAGTAGTTTAACCGACGCGCGGATTTTAGCTATTACATGAGCATTGTTGATAATAAGAAAGCGTTCTTCGACTACTTCATCGAGGACCGCTACGAGGCCGGCCTGGTGCTGGAAGGTTGGGAAGTCAAAGCGATCCGGGACGGCCGTGCCCAGATCAAGGAAGCGTACGTGGTCGTGCGCGATGACGAGCTGTTCCTGTTCGGCGCCCACATCAGTCCGCAGAGTTCGGTCTCGGGCTGGAGCCATCCGGAAGCCGTACGCACCCGCAAGCTGCTGCTGCACAAGGCCGAGCTCGAGAAGCTGATCGGCAAGGTGGACCGCGCCGGTTACACGCTGGTGCCGCTCAACCTGCACTTCAAGGGCGGCCGCATCAAGTGCGAAGTCGGCCTGGCCAAAGGCAAGAAGCAGCACGACAAGCGCGACACCGAGCGCGACCGCGACGCCAAGCGCGAGGTCGACAAGGCGATGAAGCAGAACCGCCGTTGACCGTCCGCGCCGATTCAACCGCCGGATGAACGCGTGGACGGCAAGCCGTCCACGCGCCGCAGGTCACACGTTGACCGCCCTTCCCCGCCCCGCCAACATCCCCAGCTGGCAAGCCAGGAAACTCGCCACCAGCCCCACCGTCACCCCGACCGCCAGCTTGAACGCGCTGCCGAACAGCAGCGGCGCCACCAGCCCCGACATCAGCGCGAACGACATCATCTGGATAAAGGCCAGCATCGACGACGCCAGACCGCGGTTCTGCGGGAACAGCGCCAGCGCGCCGACCTGGATCGCCGGCATCGCCACCGCCAGGCCGAAGGTGTAGACCATCAGCGGCAGCACCGCCCACGGCACCTGCACCCGGTCGCCGGCCAGCGCGGTATAACCGACGTTCAGCACGCAGGCCAGCGCCATCAGGCCGAAGCCGAGGCGGCGCAGGGTTGCCGCCGGCATCTTCGCGGCGCGCTTGCCGCCCCAGGCCGAACCGATCACCATGCCGCTGATCAGCGGGATGAACATCCAGGCGAACGCGGTCTCCGGCAGGTGCAGGATCTCCATCACGAAGTTGGCCGCAGAGCCGATGTACAGCGACAGCCCGCCGAAGGCCAGGCCCACCGACAGCGACAGCAGCAGGAACTGCGGGTGGCCCAGCACCTTCAGGTAGTTGCGCGCGATGGCCACGCCGTGGAAGGCATGGCGTTTTTCGCGCGGCAGGCTTTCATCCAGCAGCTTCCAGCAGGCCAGCAGCATCGCCGCGCCGAACACGGTCAGGAACACGAAGGTGGCGCGCCAGCCGAAGGCGACGTGCAGCCAGCCGCCCAGGATCGGGGCGATCGCCGGCGCCAGGCCGAACACCATCATGATGTGGGACATGATGCGCTGGGCGTCGGCCCCGGTAAAGCGGTCCTGCACGATGGCCTGGCCGATCACCGAGCCGGCGCCGGCCGACAGGCCCTGCAGCGCACGGAAGAACAGCAGCCAGCCGAAGGTCGGCGCCATTGCCGCGCCCAGCGAGGCCAGCGTGTACACGGCCAGCGCCACCAGGATCACGGGGCGGCGGCCGAAGGAATCGGACAGCGTCCCGTAGAACAGCATCATGAAGGCGAACGTGAACAGGAACACGCTCAGGGTCTGCTGCACTGCCACCGGCCCGACCTCGAACGCGCGTCCGATTGCCGGGATCGAGGGCAGATAGGTATCGATCGCCAGCGCGCCCACCATGCCGAGGCAGGCCAGAACCACCGTCAATACTCTCTGCATTTTCACTTGCATCTGCAATGCCTTTCAAAAGCTCGGCACTGCACCATGCAAGACCGAAGGACGAGATTGTATCGACAATCCGTCCGCCGGGTCCGGCAGCGGTTCAGGGATTGTAGAGCGACATGCCGAAGCGCTCGGTGCGCGGCATCCAGTTGCCCTGGTAGTCGGCCGAGACCAGCACCCGTTCGGCGCGCCCGACCAGCAGCTTGCGCGGCACCATGCCGATCACGCGCGAGTCGGCGCTGTTGTCGCGGTTATCGCCCAGCATCAGGTACTGGCCTTGCGGCACCGTCACCGGCGGGAAGGTGTTCGGCGCGACCACGCCCGGGATCAGCTGGATGTGGCGGTGACGGCGGTCGAGGGCGTGGCTGTGGGCCGGGTCGAGGATCTCGGCCAGTTGCACCGCGCGCAGCGCCGTGCCGGCCACGGTGTCCATCGATTCCTCGACCAGCTTGTAGTCGGCGCCCTTGCCGTTGATGTAGAGGCGCTCGTTGCGCATCTCGACCACGTCGCCGGGCAGCGCCACCACGCGCTTGATGAGGAGCGTGCCGTCGCGCGGCGAGCGGAAGGTGACGATGTCGCCGCGTTCGGGCTCGCCGAGGCGCGCCAGCACCATGTCGGTGAGCGGAACCTTGAGGTCGAAGGCAATGCGGTTGACCAGCACCACGTCCCCTTCCAGCAGGTTCGGATGCATGGAGGCGGACGGGATCGGATTCCAGTCGGCGACCGCGGTACGCAGCACGCCGAACAGGACCAGGAAGGCGACGAACATCTTGTTGTTGCGTACCCAGTTTTTCACCGCGGCTCTCCTTCGTTATTGGGGCTGCACCGAGTTATACGCGGTATTGCCGGGCCGATGCTTAGCAGAAGATTAAACGCGTATATGCATGTCATGCAGCGCCGGTTAATGCGGCGACCTGGCAGGCTTGAAGGCGTGCCAGCACCCGACCAGCACCGGCACCGCCAGCGCCGCCACCGAGACCAGATCCCAGATGCCGTCGCCGACCAGCGCGACCAGCAGGCCAGCGACCGTCAGCAGGCCGAGCACGACCGGCATGGCCCAGATGGCGCGGTTGGTCTTCATCGTCGTTTGCCCGTCACAGTTTATGACCGCGCGCCAGCACCGGCGCGGCGCGGCCGGCGTTGTCGGATGCCGCCTGCCTGGCGGCGGCCTTTGCCGCGCGGCCGCGCTTGAGCCACAGGTACAGGCCACTGCCCAGCACCACGATGGTGGCCAGGTCCAGCAGCGCCCACAGGAATTTCAGGCCGGCCCCGCCGTAGTCGCCGAAGTGCAGCGGCTGCGAGACCAGCAGCGCGGTCAGGTACCAGGGCAGCTTGCGGCGATCGGTGATCTCGGCGGTCTGGGCGTCCACCAGCACCGGCTTGTACAGGCGCGAGGTCAGCGCCTGGTCGCCGTGCATGTAGACGCCGTAATGGTGCGGGCTGGCGAACGGCGTGCCCGGGAAGGCGACGAAGCCGACCTTCATGCCGGGTTCCGCGGCTTCGGCGCGCGCGATCGTGGTCTGCATCGAGGCCAGCTGCTTGGGCGCCGGCTGGCCCTGGTAGGGCTTGGTCATCTCGGCGATCTCGGTGAATTGCCAGACCTTGAGCAGCACGTCGGACAGCGTGTTGATGACGCCCGTGGTCCCGACCACCAGCAGCCACACCAGGGTCACGATGCCGAGCATGTTGTGCATGTCGAGCCATTTCAGGCGCGCCGTGCGGCCGCGGCGCACGGTGCCGAAATCGAGCTTGCGCATGAAGGGCGCGTACAGCACCACGCCGGAAACGATCGCCACCAGCAGCAGCAGTCCCATGAAGCCGAGGAACAGCTTGCCCCACATGTCGGCGAACAGGTCGACGTGCAGGTGGAACATCAGCGACATGAAGCCGCCGCCCTCGATCGGCGGCTCGGCGATGAACTTGGCGGTGCGGGCGTCGATCGCGATCGACTTGAATCGTTCGTCGTTCGGGTGGTCGCCCAGGGTCAGGTTCCAGATCGCGGGTTCGTCCAGCTCCTGCGACATGTACATCATGACCTTGTTCGGATACAGGGCCTGGCCGGCGGCGATCACCCGGTCGAGGTCGGCACGCGGCGTGGTCGCCGGCATGGCCGGGGCTTCCACGTCGTTGCCGAGCAGGTGGCCGATCTCGTGGTGGTAGATCAACGGCAGGCCGGTCAGGCACAGCAGCAGCATGAAGACAGTGCAGACCAGGCTGCTCCACTTGTGGATCCAGGACCAGCGGCGGACGTTGATGGGAGACATGAGGCGAAAAGCGGGCGCGATGGGAAGCGGATGAGACCAGATAATAATAGTTCTCATTTACTTGGGCAAGGCTAGGCGGATATAATGAGAATTATTCTCATCAACAAGAAGAATTGCAATGAAGAAGTCGACTCGCCCTGCCCTGGCCCTCACCCCGATCGCATTCGGCGCCCTGCTGCTCGCCGCCGGTGCCGCGTCGGCACAATCGACCGCCTCCGAGGCACAGGCGCCTGCGCCCGGCAGCGTTGCCACCGTCGTCGTCAGCGCTTCGGCCGACGCCTCGGCGCAAGGCCTGCCCTCCGCCTACGCCGGCGGCCAGGTGGCGCGCGGCGGCCGTATCGGCCTGCTGGGCAACGTCGACATCATGGACACCCCGTTCAATGCCACCAACTACACTGCTGCCCTGATCCAGGACCAGCAGGCGCGCAGCGTGGCGGACGTGGTACAGAACGACCCGTCGGTGCGGGTGGCGCGCGGCTTTGGCAATTTCCAGGAGCTGTACGTGATCCGCGGCTTCGCCGTGAATTCCGACGACATGGCCTGGAACGGCTTGTATGGCCTGCTGCCGCGCCAGTTCGTGGCGTCCGAACTGCTCGAGCGCGTCGAAGTCTTCCGCGGCGCCAACAGCTTCATCAACGGTGCGGCGCCGGGCGGCGGCGGCATCGGCGGCCTGGTCAACCTGGTGCCGAAACGCGCACCCAATGCCGACCTGAACCGGGTGACGGTGGGCGTCGAGAGCGGCGGCCAGGGCTATGCCGCGCTCGACGTGGCACGCCGCTTCGACAACAACCGCGCCGGCATCCGCATCAATGCCGCGCGCCGCGACGGCGACACCGCGGTCGACCGCGAATCGCGCGAACTGAACGTGTTCTCGGTCGGCCTCGACTACCGTGGCGACAGCTACCGCCTGTCGGCCGACGTCGGCTTCCAGGAGCACAAGCTGGACAACCCGCGTCCGAGCGTCACGCCCGGCGCCGGCCTCGCCATCCCGCGCGCGCCGGAGGCCGACAGCAATTTCGCCCAGCCCTGGACCCGCTCCAACGAGCGCGACACCTTCGGCAGCGTGCGCGGCGAAGTCGACCTGGCGCCGAACGCCGTGGCCTGGGCCGCCTTCGGCGCCCGCAACGGCAGCGAATTCAATGCGCTGGCCTCGCCGACCACGGTCGATAATTCTGGCGGCGCCACCATGTACCGCTTCGACAATTACCGCTACGACCAGATCCGCACCGGCGAGATCGGCGTGCGCGGCACCCTGCATACCGGCAGCGTCAAGCACACGATCAGCGCCACTGCCTCGGCCTTCGAGCTGAAGTCGCGCAATGCCTACGGCACCAGCGACTTCGCCGGCTGGAACACCAATCTGTACCGCCCGGTCGACGTGGCGGCGCCCGCGCCCACCTTCTTCACCGGCGGCTCGATGGATGCACCGCTGGTGACCAACAAGGCGATCCTGGGCAGCTACGCCGTGGCCGACACCATGGCCTTCCTCGACGAGCGTGTGCTGCTGACGGTCGGCGCGCGCCACCAGCGCATCAAGAACTACGGCTATGACTACAACAGCGGCGCGCAGAGCTCGGGCTACGACCGCAGCGAAGTCACGCCGGTGGCCGGCATCGTCTACAAGCCGATGAAGAACCTGTCGGTCTACGCCAACTACATCGAGGCGCTGCAGCAGGGCCCGGCGCTGCCGGGCTTCGGCGTCGATCCGGAGCAGCTGCGCCGCAATCCGGTGTTCGACCCCTACGTCTCGCGCCAGAAGGAAATCGGCGTCAAGTACGACAGCGGCAAGCTGGGCATGAGCGCCGCGCTGTTCAGCACCGACCAGCCGCTGGCCGGCATCAGGAAGGCGACGCCGGACGCCCTGACCGGCGAGTTCGGCATCTTCGGCGAGCAGCGCAACCAGGGCCTGGAGCTGTCGGTGTTCGGCATGCCGATGAAAGGCGTGCGCGTATTGGGCGGCCTGACCCTGCTCGACGCCAAGCAGCGCCGCACCGCCGACGGCGAGAACCAGGGCAAGGACGCGATCGGCGTGCCGGATACGCAGCTGAACCTCGGCGGCGAGTGGGACGTCGCCGCGGTGCCGGGACTGTCGCTGAACGCGCGCGCCCTGTACACCTCGAAGCAGTATGCGGACGCCGCCAACCGCCAGCAGTTGCCGTCCTGGACCCGCCTCGACATCGGCGCCAGTTACCTGACCCGCTTCATGGACCGCGACGTGACGCTGCGCGCGCGCATCGACAACCTCACCGACCGCAATTACTGGGCATCGGCCGGCGGGTATGCGAATTACGGCTACCTGGTGCTGGGTGCGCCGCGCACGGTGAGCGTACAGGCAACCGTCGATTTCTGATTACTTCTGCGCTTACTTCTGTGATTTAACGATCTGCAGCGCACTCGCGATCAACCCGCTCATGTCGCCCAGGTCGGCCGGCACGATGATCGAATTGTTGGTCTTGGCCAGCTTGCCGAACGCATCGACGTAGTGTTCGGCCACGCGCAGGTTGACGGCGTCCATGCCGCCCGGGCTGCGGATCGCGTCGCCGACCTGGCGCAGTGCCGCCGCGCTGGCGTCGGCCAGCGCCACGATCGCCGAGGCCTCGCCCTGGGCGCGGTTGATGGCCGCCTGGCGTTCGCCCTCCGAGCGCGCGATCGCCGCCTCGCGTTCGCCCGAGGCGATGTTGATCTGTTCCTGGCGCCGGCCTTCCGAGGCGGCGATCAGCGCGCGCTTCTCGCGTTCGGCCGTGATCTGGCGCTGCATCGAATGCAGGATCTCGGCTGGCGGGGTCAGGTCCTTGATCTCGTAGCGCAGCACCTTGACGCCCCAGTTGGCGGCCGATTCGTCGATCGCGTTGACGATGGTGGTGTTGATGTGGTCGCGCTCCTCGAAGGTTTTATCCAGTTCCATCTTGCCGATCACCGAACGCAGCGTGGTCTGGGCCAGCTGCGTGATCGCCTGGATGTAGTTCGAGGACCCGTAGGACGCACGCATGGCGTCGGTCACCTGGAAGTACAGGATGCCGTCCACCTGCAGCTGGGTGTTGTCGCGCGTGATGCAGACCTGCGGCGGCACGTCGAGCGGGATCTCCTTCAGGCTGTGCTTGTAGGCGATGCGGTCGATGAAAGGCACCACGATGTTCAGGCCCGGCGCCAGCGTCGCGTGGTACTTGCCGAGCCGCTCGACCACCCAGGCGTGCTGCTGGGGCACCACGTTGATGGTCTTGATGACGAACACGAGCGCGATGATGAAGATGACCAGTGCGACGGTACCGAATGAGAATTCCATGTGCTCCCCTGAGGTGATCGTTATCGTTGTGATTCGTTATTCCAGCTTACGCGTCGGCGACCACCAGCCGGCTGCCCAGCACTTCGACGATGCGGAACTCGCCGGCGTGCGGCGTTGCGCCCTGCCCCAGCTCCACATCCCATAAGGCGCCGCGGTACATCACGCGCGCACGGCCGTTGTTCCAGGCCGGCACCGTGACGCGCTCGCCGATGTCGAGGTTGACGTTGCGGTCGCGCGTGGCCGCCCGGGCGTCGAGGCGGCCGCGCCCGAAGCGCGAACGGTGCAGCAGCCCGGTGGCGATGACGCCGACCGCGCCGGCGGCGATCGCCTGCACCGGCAGCCCGGCGCCGGCCAGCGCCACCAGGCTGCCGGCCGCCAGGCCGATCGCGATCATGAGCAGATAAAAGGTCCCGGTGAACAACTCCAGGATCACCAGCACGCCGGCGCTTGCCAGCCAGCCGATCCAGTCAGCCATGGTCTCCTCCTGTTCAGACAGCAAAAACCCCCGACTCCCGGAACGAGCGACGAGGGTTGGCTTGGATATGCAGCAACAAACCCAGTGTATCTTGCCGGCGCGCAGAGTCAACATATGCATGCCAACCACAACGTAGGCGTGTGGCATGAATTTTAATTGACTTGACGTTCAATAAACACCCTGCATAGCTACAATTTTGATACCATTCGGCAATTCCTCGTGTTTACCGGACGCTGCGGCGTCTGCCGTTATGCTTTTTAACCCTTGCCCGAAGCCGCACCCATGCTGAGCGCCACCAGCCTGTTCCTGGTCATGATGGCCTTGTCGGTCGTGATGCTGCTGGTCCTGTCCTCGCAGACGCACAGCGGCGCCAGGGGTATCCGCGAATGGATCATCGCGAATGCGATGGCGGTCGCCGCAATGCCACTGTTCGCTGCGCGCGGCCACATTTCCGGCCTGCTGTCGATCGAGCTGGGCAACGCGCTACTGATCGGTACCTCGGTCATGATGTACGTCGGCTTCCAGCGCCACCTGGGACGCCGGGTACCGTGGCGTGCGCTGGGCGGTTTTACGGCGGCCACCATGACAGCGGTGGTGACGCTGCATTACGGGATCGATTCGACGCCGCTGCGCATCGTCGTGGTCTCGCTGCTGCATGGCGGCCTGTGCATGGCGATGTGCGCCAGCGTCAGACAGGCGCTGCCGGCGGCCGCGCGCCGCTATCCCTCCTGGTTCACGATCTGCGCCAGCTTCGCGGTCGGGATCGGCCTGTTCCTGCGCGCTGGCGCCTACGGCGCGCGCGTGGCCGGCCTGCTGCCGCAATTCGACGTGCCGACCCTGGATCTGGTGTTCTTCGCCTGCGGCACGCTGTCGATCCCGACGCTGACGCTGGGCGCAGTCATGATGGCCAACGCCGAGATCATCGCGCGCGCCACCTACGCCGCCGACCACGACCACCTGACCGGCGCGCCGTCGCGCCGCGCCTTCTTCGCCGTGGCCGAACGCGAATGCGCCCAGGCCCGGCGCACGCCGGCGGCGCTGTCCCTGCTGCTGTTCGACGTCGACCACTTCAAGCGCATCAACGATACCCACGGCCACGCGGCCGGCGACCGGGTGCTGGTGGAAATCGTCGAGCGCACCCTGGGGATCCTGCGTCACCGCGACTACTGCGGCCGCCTCGGCGGCGAGGAATTTGCCGTGCTGCTGCCGGCCACGGCCAGCGACACGGCGCTGCACGTGGCCGAGCGCCTGCGCACCGCGCTGCAGTGCACGCCGCCGGCCCCCGCCGAACGCGGTACAGAGCGCAGCGCGGCCGGCGCCATCGGCTACACGGTCAGCATCGGCGTCGCCACGCTGGTGCCGGGCGAAACCATTGCCAGCCTGCTGTCGCGTGCCGATACCGCCCTGTACGCCGCCAAGTCGGGCGGGCGCAACCGCGTCGTGGCCGCGGCCACCGGCGGCTATGGCATGGAGCGCCGGCGCGCCTGAACGCCTCAGTTCAGTTTCTTCGCGTGGCGCGCCACGACCTTGCCGACGGCATCGTCGCCGCCCTCGACCTTGCAGCTGCGGGTGCAGCGCCCGTAGGCATCGTCACAGGCGCCGTTGCGCGCCATGCGGCGGTGCTGGTAACCCGACTGCTCCAGGGACCCGTTGTCGCTCGAGCGCATCTGCACCTGGGCGGTGCGGGCGAACGGGTTCTTTTCCGGGGTATCGGTCGGCAGCATGCCTTCCTTCTTTTCGGTGGCCTTGACGTTGGCCAGGCACTGGGTCTTTTCGGACGTACACATCGACTTGCAGAAGGCCGGCTCCTCGGCAAAACCGGCGGCGGACAATCCAAGCAAGGTCATCAATAAGACGAGGCGTTTCATCGGATCCTTCGGAAAAGTTGACACTGTTTATACAAGGAGAGTTTCCGAAAGGATAACGCATCGACGCAACTTCGCAAGATGCTGTTACAAAGAAGAAATCTTCGTACCGCTCTCATCTGCCGCCTTGAATTTGCAGTCTTCGACTGAAAACGCGAGCCGGTCGCCGACACGCCTGGCCACGGACACGTGCCCATCCTCCATGTAGACGATGCCGAGCGTATCCTTGAAACCGGTGCAGCTGCCGCCTTGCCGGTACTCCAGCGCGACCAGTGCCGACGTGGCGTAGGGTTGGACTTGCGGCACCACGCGGCCCAGGGCATCGTAGACCATGACGAAAGCGAAGATGACGGCGACGGTCGATATCGGCCTCACGAACACCGACACATCGTCGAAGACGACTGCCAGGCCGTTCGGTACCTTGCCGTTGGGCGGCCGCTTTCCGTTCGCCAGCCGGTACCAGAGCAGCCTGAGTCTTTCGCGCCGGTGTTGGCCGGTGAGCGTGCCCAGGTGGCCTGCGATTGCGGTCCCGAAGGCGAACAGCACCATGCCCAGCATCTGCAACACTGCCACGACGCACAGCAGGAAAATGCCGAACAGCCAGTACATGACAGGCAGCAAGACGGCGGCAAGGATCGCGGTCGACTCGATCAGGTATTTCGGATCGATATGCGTGACCGAATGAATCCACCCCTTGGCCTTGATGATCGCCAGGGCCAGCAGCACCGCACCGAACGACACGGAAAAGATCTTGCCCAGCATGTCGCTCCACAGCCGGCGTATCAACCAGGTGCCGCGCGTGCCGATATCCACCACCCCGGCGCTGAACAGCAGGGCGATGCACAGCAGCATGCTGGCATGGCCGGCCGCCTTGTAGCCGCCCACCGTGGCCGCCATCGACAGACATCCTGTTCCCAAGGCAGCCGCATGCAGGAACTGGATGGCGGGCGGCACGCGCAGCAACTGCCGCGTTTGCGGAATGGCGTGCAGGACATGGCGCGCAGCTGCTGTCCAGAGCGATGGGAACAGCGTGCAGGCACGAACGACAAAGGCTGTGCCGAGGCCGACCATCAGCGCCAGGCCACCCAGGGCGAAAGGATCCTTACTCGGCGAACCCAGCGCCAACATCAGGAAGGCAAGCAGGCCGGCAATGACGGCGGCAATACGTGAAAAAATGCGCATTGGATATCCGGTAAGTGATGAAAGCTTCATAGCTTATCGACCGGATGGCCACGCTTATTGATGGGCATCTGGCCGGCGAGATTGACTGAAAAGTGGCAAAACGCTACCGATGCGCATGAAAAGGACGAAAAAAAGCCCTCCGGCCCAGTGGGGTGGGCGGAGGGCTTTCCTGGGTCAAGCCGTGATTACATCGCAGCCAGCTTCTGCCAGGTCTCGACCACCGAGTCCGGATTCAGCGACATCGACTCGATGCCCTCTTCCACCAGCCACTGCGCGAAGTCCGGGTTGTCGGACGGCCCCTGGCCGCAGATGCCGACGTACTTGCCCTGCTTCAGGCAGGCCTTGATGGCCAGGCTCAGCATGGCTTTGACGGCCGGGTCGCGTTCGTCGAAGTCCTTGGCCAGCAGCTCCATGCCGGAGTCGCGGTCCAGGCCCAGCGTCAGCTGCGTCAGGTCGTTGGAACCGATCGAGAAGCCGTCGAAGTACTGCAGGAACTGCTCGGCCAGGATGGCGTTGGACGGCACTTCGCACATCATGATCACGCGCAGGCCGTTCTCGCCGCGCTTCAGGCCGTACTTGGCCAGCAGGCCGATGACCTTCTCGGCCTGGCCCAGGGTGCGCACGAACGGGATCATGATCTCGACGTTGGTCAGGCCCATTTCTTCACGGACGCGCTTCATGGCCATGCATTCCATCTCGAAGGACTCGGCGAAGTCCTCGGCCAGGTAGCGCGCGGCGCCGCGGAAGCCCAGCATCGGGTTTTCCTCGTCCGGCTCGTAGCGCGAGCCGCCGATCAGCTTCTTGTACTCGTTCGACTTGAAGTCGGACAGGCGCACGATGACCGGCTTCGGCCAGAACGCGGCGGCGATGGTCGCCACGCCTTCGGTCAGCTTGTCGACGTAGAAGGCGCGCGGCGAGGCGTGGCCGCGGGCCACCGATTCCACTGCCTTCTTCAGGTCGGCGTCGATGTTCGGGTACTCGAGGATCGCCTTCGGGTGCACGCCGATGTTGTTGTTGATGATGAACTCGAGACGCGCCAGGCCGACACCGCCGTTCGGCACCGACTGGAAGTCGAAGGCCAGCTGCGGGTTGCCGACGTTGAGCATGATCTTGGTCTTGATCGGCGGCAGTTCGCCACGCACGGTTTCCGTGACTTCGGTCTCGAGCAGGCCATCGTAGATGCGGCCTTCGTCGCCTTCGGCGCACGAGACGGTGACGAAGGTGCCGTCCTTCAGCACGTCGGTGGCGTCGCCGCAGCCGACCACGGCCGGCACGCCCAGTTCACGCGCGATGATCGCCGCGTGGCAGGTGCGGCCGCCGCGGTTGGTGACGATCGCCGAGGCGCGCTTCATGACCGGTTCCCAGTTGGGGTCGGTCATGTCGGCGACCAGCACGTCGCCCGGCTGCACGCGTTCCATTTCCGACGGGTCGCTGATGACGCGCACCGGACCGGCGCCGATCTTCTGGCCGATCGCGCGGCCGCTGGTCAGCACGGTACCGGTGCCCTTCAGCTGGAAGCGCTGCTGGGCATCGGTCGCCTTCTGCTGCGACTTCACGGTTTCCGGACGCGCCTGCAGGATGTACAGCTTGCCGTCGCGGCCATCCTTGCCCCACTCGATGTCCATCGGGCGGCCGTAGTGCTTCTCGATGATCACGGCGTACTTGGCCAGCTCGACGACTTCGTCGTCGGTCAGCGAGTAGCGGTTGCGCTGTTCGATCGGCACGTCGACGGTCTGCACCGAACGGCCGGCCTTGGCTTCCTTGGTGAACTCCATCTTGATCAGCTTGGAGCCGATGTTCTTGCGGATGACCGGCTTCTTGCCCTGCTCCAGCATCGGCTTGTGGACGTAGAACTCGTCCGGGTTGACCGCGCCCTGGACCACGGTCTCGCCCAGGCCGTAGCTGGACGTGACGAAGACGACGTCCTTGAAGCCCGACTCGGTATCGATGGTGAACATCACGCCGGCCGCGCCGGTATCGGAACGCACCATGCGCTGCACGCCGGCCGACAGCGCCACGTCGGCGTGGATGAAGCCTTTGTGCACGCGGTAGGAGATCGCGCGGTCGTTGTACAGCGACGCGAACACGTGCTTCATGGCCTCGAGCACGTTGTCGATGCCGACCACGTTCAGGAAGGTTTCCTGCTGGCCGGCGAAGGATGCATCCGGCAAGTCTTCGGCGGTCGCCGAGGAGCGTACGGCAAAGGACATCTCGGTTTCGGAGTCGGCCACCAGGCGCTCGTAGAACTCGCGGATCTCCTGTTCCAGGCGCGGCTGGAACGGGGTCGAGAAGATCCACTCGCGGATTTCGGCACCGGCCGCGGCCAGGGCGCGCACGTCGTCGACGTCCAGGCTTTCCAGGCGCAGCTCGATGCGCTGGCCGAGCGACGGACCGCCGTCGGCGCTGTGGCGCAGGAAGTCGCGGAACGCTTCGGCCGTGGTGGCAAAGCCGCCCGGCACGCGCACGCCGGCCTCGGCCAGCTGGCTGATCATTTCGCCGAGCGAGGCGTTCTTGCCGCCGACCGATTCGACGTCGGTCATGCGCAGCTGCTCGAAGGGCGCGACGTATACGCCCTCGCCGGTTTTTGGATCGGGTACTGCCAATGCTGCATTCGACAGGTTAGTCATGATAAAACACCTTCTTTGATGATGGAAATCTGTGCGGTTGGCTGGCACACGTCTTTTCTTGTTATTCTTCGCGGTGCAGAGCCGGACCCATATTCGTTGCAGAGCATTTTACCGCGTGTGCGCCCGCCACACTGTGCGGTGACTGCAACTTTGTTATTATCTTATCAAAAAATTACCATGATTTCAGAGAGCACCCCAGCGACGCCGACCATCCCGCGTACCGTCTTCTTCGTGTCCGACGGCACCGGCATCACGGCGGAAACCTTCGGCCACGCGGTGCTGAGCCAGTTCGAGATGCGCTTCCGCCAGATCCGCCTGCCCTTCATCGACACCATCGAGAAGGCGCACGAGGCGGCGCGCCGCATCAACGAAGTGGCCCTGAGCGACAACCAGCGCCCGATCGTGTTCTCGACCCTGGTCAAGCACGACCTGTCGAGCGTGATCCGGGCCGCGCAGGGCATGCACATGGACCTGTTCCAGACCTTCGTCGCGCCCCTCGAGCAGGAATTGCAGGTCAAGTCGACCCACACGATCGGCCGCATCCACAACGTGGTCGACACCGAGGAATACAAGAACCGCATCGAAGCCATCAACTTCTCGCTGGCGCACGACGATGGCCAGTCGCACAAGAACCTGGCCGACGCCGACGTGATCCTGGTCGGCGTGTCGCGCTCGGGCAAGACCCCGACCAGCCTCTACCTGGCGATGCAGTACGGGATCAAGGCCGCCAACTATCCGCTGATTCCGGACGACTTCGAACGCGGCAGGCTGCCCTCGGCGCTGCCGCAGTTCAAGCACAAGCTGTTCGGATTGACGATCACGCCCGAGCGCCTGGCCGAGATCCGCAACGAGCGGCGGGCCGGCAGCAAATATGCGTCGATCGAGAATTGCCGCTACGAGGTGAACGAGGCCGAGATGCTGATGAAGCGGGAGGGGATCCGCTGGCTGTCGTCGACGACCAAGTCGATCGAGGAGATTTCGACGACCATTCTTCAGGAGATCAAGCCGGATCGGCGGGAGTATTAATAGTCAGACCGCTGCCTGGAATGCGACCCGTGACCCGAAAACCGTCATTCCCGCGCAGGCGGGAATCCAAGTTTCGCGAATAATCGAAAAAATTGGGTTCCCGCCTGCGCGGGAGCGACGGCTTGAAGGTAGCGCTTAGAAGAAATGGCGCCAGTCTTCCAGCCAACCTGGAAACGCCGCGGCCTCCATCGGATTGGCAATATGGTAGCCCTGCGCATAGGTACATCCCAGCCCCTGCAGGAAATCCCAATCCTGGCGCGTCTCCACGCCCACCGCGCACGACATGCGGTCCAGGCTGTTCGCGAGTCCCAGGCAGGATTTCAGCACCGTGCCCAGTGGCCGCTTCTTGGACGCGCCGTCGACGAAGGAGCGGTCGATCTTCAGCTCCGAGAACGGAATCCGCGCCAGCAGCTGCAAATTCGAGCGCCCGGTGCCGTAGTCGTCGATCGCCAGGCCGAAGCCCATCATGCGCAGCCGCACCAGGCGTTCGATGAAATCGACGTCGAAGTCGAGGATCGACGATTCGGTCATCTCGAAGGTAAGGTAGTCCGGCAGCACGCCGTGGCGCTTCATGCAGGCGGCGATCTGGCGCACGAAGTCGGGCTGGGCCAGCGTGGCCGGCGCCAGGTTCAGCGAGATCGAGATCGGGATGCCCTGGTCGTGGAAACCGCGGCAGTGCTGGACCGACAGCTCGATCATGCTCCAGTCGAGGAAGTCGACGCGGCCGTTCTGTTCGAGGGCATCGATGAACGCGGCCGGGCCCAGCACGCCGTGCTCCGGATGGCGCCAGCGCGCAAAGGTTTCCAGGCCCGTCACCTGGCCGGTTGCCAGTTCGATCTTGGGCTGGAAGAAGGGTTCGAATTCGCGCCGCTGCAGCCCGACGCCGACCTCGGCGAAGCTGAAGCTCGGTCCCGCCGGTACCGCCACGGGCGCGCGCGAGGGCTGGTAATTGTCGAGCAGCGCCTTGAGCTTGGCGGCGTTGACCGGCTTGGCGATGGTGCCCAGCAGATCGACGCCGTGCGCCTGCACCAGCGTCTCGACCGAGAACAGCACGCCGGGCGGCTGGGCGCCGGTGACGATCAGGCGCACGCTGGAGCCCAGCGCGGCGATCGCCCGCAGCATTTCCATGCCGTCCATGCCGCCCAGGGCCAGGTCGAGGATGGCGACGTCGATCTTCGGGCTGAAGCCGGCCTGCAGCGTGCGCAGGGCCATCGGGGCGTCCGGTACTTCGGTGACGCGGCTGGCGCCGAGCTGGGTGAGCGCGTCGGCGAGGGCGCGGCGCTGGACCGGGTCCGCTTCCGCGACCAGGAAGTGCAAGTTCGGCAGATGCGGTGGCAGGTGCGGCATGTGGGCGGTGTCCATCTTGAGTCAATATTTCACAGTTGCAAGTACGAAGCGTAACCTGAACCGCGCATCAAGTCCATGCCCAGCGATCTTACTTCAGCCTTGTTGTTGCTGGCGCAGCTGTTCGAAAAAGCACACGGCGGCGCAGGCGGCCACGTTCAGCGACTCCACCTGCCCGGCATGCGGCACCGCGACGCGCAAGCTGGCCAGCTCCAGCAGCTCGGCGGACACGCCCTGCCCTTCATGGCCGAGCACCCAGGCGGCCGGCTGGCGCAGGTCGATGTCGTACAGGCGCTCGCTGGCATAGCCGCTGGTGGCCAGCACCGGCACCCCGGCGCCACGCACCAGCGCCGCCAGGTCGACGTTCTCGAAGATCTCGAGCACGAAATGGGCGCCCATGGCGGCGCGCAGCACCTTGGGCGACCAGCAGAAGGCGGTGCCGGCGCTGCAATACACCTGCCGGATGCCGGCCGCGCCGGCGCTCCTCAGGATCGAGCCGACGTTGCCCGGGTCCTGCACGCCGTCCAGCAACACCGCCGATTGCGTCAGGGCCGCAGGCTGGCGCGGGCGCGGCGTCTCGATCAGGAACACCAGGTTGACGCCGTGCTCGACCTGGCTGATGGCGCCGAACAGCGCGTCCGGCAGCGCCGTCACCGGCGCCCCGGCGCCCTCGGCGCGCGCCACGATGGCCGCGACTTCCGGATTGGCCAGCGCCCCTTCCGACACCACGCAGTGCAGCGGCGCGCCGTTCAGGTCCAGCCAGCTCTGGCACAGGTGGACGCCGTCGAGCAGGCTCTGGCCGGCCTTGCGCCGTGCCTGCGAACTGGTGGCCAGTCCCTTGAGTTCCTTGTAAAAGGCGTTGTCGCGCGAACTGATGGTCTTCATGCGGGCGCGCTTTCGAACAGGTCCGGCTCCAGCAGCGCCCTGACCGGCGCAAACGAGCGGCGGTGCACCGGGCACGGGCCGTGCAGGCGCAGGCGTTCCAGGTGCAGCGCGGTCGAGTAGCCCTTGTGCTGGTCGAACGCGTATTCCGGGTAGGCGGCATGCAGCGCGACCAGGGCGGCGTCGCGCGCGGTCTTGGCCAGGATCGAGGCGGCCGAAATCGCATGCACCTTGTCGTCGCCCTCCACCACCGCATGGGCGCGGATGGTGGACACCGTGAATTGCGGACAGCGGTTGCCGTCGATCAGGGCGATGGTCGGCAGCGTGTGCAGCGCTTCCACCGCGCGCCGCATCGCCAGCATGGTCGCCTGCAGGATGTTGATGGTGTCGATCTCGTGATGCGAGCACTCGGCGATGGCCCAGGCCAGCGCCTGTTCCTTGATGATCGGGGCCAGCTCGTCGCGGCGCGCCTCGGTCAGCTTCTTGGAGTCGCGCAAGCCTTCGATCGGCCGGCTGGGGTCGAGGATCACGGCCGCCGCGTACACCGGCCCGGCCAGCGGACCGCGTCCGGCCTCGTCCACGCCGCAGACGACGTCGTCGAGCGTGAACGGGCGGTTTTTCGCCGGGAGGCCGGGGTAGAAATCGAACTTCTTCTTTCTCATTTTGCTTTACCTATTACCTGTAGCACCGCATCGGCGCTGAGGCCGCCACTGTCGCGCAGCAGGCTGTGATGCATGTCCAGGAAGCGCTGCTGCAGGCGCACCCGGTTGTTCTCGTCGGTCAGCTGGACCCAGAGCGCGTCCGCCAGCGCTTCCGGCGTGGCCGCGTGCTGCAGGAATTCCGGCACCACAAACTCGCGCGCCAGGATGTTCGGCAGTCCGATCCACGGCAGGTAGCCCATGTGGCGGATGATCATCCATTCGGCCGGCAGCACCTTGTACGCGATCACCATCGGCTTCTTGTACAGCGCCACCTCGAGCGTCGCCGTGCCGGATGCCGCCAGCACCGCATCGGCGGCGGCGATGCAGTCGTGCGACTGGCCATCGACCAGCGTCAGGGGCACGTCCTGCAGGCCGGCCTGGTCCCTCAGCTGCTTAAAATACGCCTTTTGGCGCTCGCCCGCCATCGGCGCGATGAAACGCACCGCGTCGTTGCTGCCAGCCCGCCGCGCCAGCAGCTGCACCGTGCGCAGGTAGGGTTCGGTCAGGTACTTGATCTCCGACATGCGGCTGCCCGGCATGACGGTGACCACCTTCGCATCCTGCGGGATGCCGAGGCTGCGCCGCGCGCCCGCCACGTCCGGCTGCAGCGGGATCTGTTCCGCCAGCGGATGGCCGATATAGGTGGCCGGCACGCCGGCGGCGCGGTACAGCGCTTCCTCGAACGGGAAGATCAGCAGCATGTGCGACACCGCGCGCTGGATCTTCTTGATGCGGCCGCCGCGCCAGGCCCAGATCTGCGGCCCGACGAAGTGCACGGTCGGAATGCCGGCAGCGCGCAGCTGCTCTTCCAGGCCGAGGTTGAAACCGGGGTAGTCGGCGCCGATGAAGGCCGCCGGTCTCTCAAGTAACAGGCGCTCGCGCAGCGTGTTCTGGATGCCTTTCAGTTCGCGGTAGCGCAGCAGCACCGGCAGCAGGCCGCGCACGGTGAGCGTTTCCATCGCCACGTCGGACGCCAGGCCCTGCTCGTGCATGCGCGGGCCGCCGATGCCGCTGAAGGCCACGCCGGGCAGGCGCGGCTTGAGGCCGGCCATCAGCCGGGCGGCCAGCATGTCGCCGGAGACTTCGCCGGCCACGAGGGCCAGCGACACCGGGCGATCAGCGGACGATGCCACGGCTGGTGGTGCCGAGGAATTCGCGCATTGCGCGGATGTAGGGCGCAGCGCCGGTTTCCACCGCGCCGTCGGCGGCTTCCTCTTCCGCCAGCTTGGCCTTGGCCTCTTCCAGCGTCAGGCCGGAGCGGTAGATGTGCTTGTAGGCGGTGCGCAGGCCGTTGATCTGATCGCGCGTAAAGCCGCGGCGCTTCAGGCCTTCGATGTTGATGCCGTGCGCCTCGGCCGGATTCCCTGAAACCAGCACGAACGGCGGCACGTCCTGGGTCAGGCTGGTGTACATGCCGATGAAGGCATGCTCGCCGATCTTGCAGAACTGGTGCACGCCGCAGTATCCCGACAGGATCGCCCAGTCGCCGACGTGGACGTGGCCGGCCAGCTGGGCGTTGTTCGAGAAGATCGTGTTGCTGCCGACGCGGCAATCGTGCGCCAGGTGGGTGTAGGCCGACATCCAGTTGTCGTCGCCGAGCGAGGTCACGCCCTCGTCCTGCGCCGTACCCGTATTGAAGGTACAGAATTCGCGGATCGTGTTGCGGTCGCCGATGACCAGGCGGGTCGGCTCGCCGGCCCACTTCTTGTCCTGCGGCTGGGCGCCCAGGGACGCGAACTGGAAGATGTGGTTGTCCTTGCCGATCGTCGTGTGGCCCTCGATGACCACGTGCGGGCCGACGCGGGTGCCGGCGCCGATGCGCACGTTGGCACCGACGATGGAGTACGGGCCGACCTCGACCGAGCTGTCCAGCTCGGCCTTGGGATCGACGATCGCGCTTGGGTGGATCTTGCTCATTACTGCCCCGCTGCGGCGCCGTTCGCCGATTCATTGGCGCGGATGGTGCACATCAGGTCGCCTTCCACCGCGACCTTGCCGTCGACGCTGGCGGTGGCCTTGTATTTCCAGATGCCGCGCGAGGTGCGCACGATCTCGACGGTCATGACCAGCTGGTCGCCCGGCTCGACCGGACGCTTGAAGCGCGCGTTGTCGATGCCGACGAAGTAGACCACCGAATTCTCGTCCGGTTTCACGTTCATGGTCATGAACGACAGGATGGCGGCGGTCTGGGCCAGCGCCTCGATCATCAGCACGCCCGGCATCACCGGCTTGTGCGGGAAGTGGCCGTTGAAGAACTCTTCGTTGACGGTGACGTTCTTGATGGCGGTGATGGTCTTGCCGATCTCGTAGTCGACCACGCGGTCCACCAGCAGCAGCGGGTAGCGGTGCGGCAGGTATTCCTTGATCTCGTTGATGCCCAGGATCTTCGATTCGGTCTTGGTCTGTTCAGTCGTCATTTTTGTTCTGTAGGTTCCGTCAGTTGTTTGATCTGTTTTTCCAGCGTCCGCATTTTCTCGCGCATCGTGTTCAGGTTGCGCACGATCGCCGCGCTCTTTTCCCATTCCGCATTCTTGGCCATCGGGTAGAAGCCGGTGTATTGCCCCGGCTCCAGCACCGAACGCGACACCATCGTGCCCGAGGAGATGTGGACGTTGTCGGCGATTTCCAGGTGGCCCAGCACCATCGCCGCGCCGCCGAAGGTGCAATTCTTGCCGATCCTGGCGCTGCCGGCTACCCCCACGCAGCCCGCCATCGCCGTGTTGGCGCCGATATGGCAGTTGTGGCCGATCTGGATCTGGTTGTCGAGCTTGACGCCATCCTCGATGACGGTGTCGGCCAGGGCGCCGCGGTCGACCGTGGTGTTGGCGCCGATGTCGACGTCGTCGCCCATCAGTACGCGCCCGGTCTGCGGGATCTTGATGTACACGCCGTTTTCGCGCGCGAAGCCGAAGCCATCGGTGCCGATCACGGCGCCCGAGTGCAGGATGCCGCGCTTGCCGATCTTGCAACGGGCGTGGAAGGTCACGTTGGCGAAGAGTTCCGTGCCTTCGCCGATCTCGGCGTCGCGGCCGACGAAGCAGCCGGCGCCGATCACCACGCCCGGGCCGATCGCCGCGCCGGCTTCGATCACGGCGTTGGGGCCGACGTGGGCGCTCGGGTCCACCTGCGCGCTCTCGTCGACCACGGCGCTCGGGTGGATGCCGGGTGCCGGCACGATCGCCTCGAGGTCCGCGAAGTACTGGGCGGCGCGCGCGAAGTAGGCGTAGGGATTGGTGGTGACGATGCGCGCGCCTTCGTAGGTCGCGGCCACGGTCTGGTCGTCGAGCGGCGCGACAATCAGCGCGGCCGCCCCGCTCTGCGCGGCCAGTGCACGCAATTTGCTGTTGCTGAGAAAACTGATGTGCGAAGCGCCGGCGCTGTCGAGCGGTGCGATGCCCTGAACCTCGAGGTTCGGGTCGCCTACCAGCTGACCGCCGAAGCGTTCGACCAAATCACCCAGGCGAGTGCCCATGTGGTCGTTCCTTCTTTGAAAAAAATAATGCCGGCGAGGCGCCGGCCCGGAGGCCGGACCCTCGCCGGCACTTCTTCTATTTTCAGCGTCCGATTATTTGTCGAGCAGCTTGAGAATCTTGTCAGTGATGTCGATGCGCGGACTGGTCCAGACGGCTTCCTGCAGCACCACGTCGAGGTGTTCCTGTTCCGCGACCTGCTCGATCAGCTTGAACGCCTTTTGCGCGATCGCGGCGCGCTCTTCGTTCTTGCGCTGGAACAGGTCCTCATTGTACTCGCGCTGCATGCGCTGCATGTCTTTTTCCATGTCGAGCAGCTCGCGCGTACGTCGGGTGCGATCGAGGTCGGTCAGCTTGGGCGCCTCTTCGTCGAACTTCTCGCGCGCGCTCTTGAAGCGCTGCACCATGTCGTCGACCTGCTTCTGGCGCTTCGAGAATTCGGCCTGCATCTTGGCGTCGGCCGCCTTGGCCAGCTTCGATTCCGTCATCAGCCTTTCGGTGTAGACGAAACCGATGCGGCCCACGGCAGCCTGCCCCTGCGCCTGTGCCTGCGCGCCTGCCGCCGCGAGGGCGCACACGGCGGCCATCATCAACAGGCGCTTCGGCAAAGGGGCTTTCACGATCTTAAACATAACACTCCCGGTCAGAAGCCGGTACCCATCTGGAACTGGAAACGTTCCAGGCGGTCGCCCGGCTTGGCATTCAAGGGCTTAGCATAACTCAACTTGAGCGGTCCCACCGGCGAAATCCACGACAGGCCGATACCTGCCGAGTAGCGCAGCTCCGAGGCGCGCATCTTCTGGCCTTCCTGGTACACCTGGCCGCCGTCGGCGAAGGTGAACCAGCGCAGGCTGCGGTCGGTGCCGCTGCCCGGGAACGGGAACTGCAGCTCGGCGTTGCCGATGATGCGCTTGGCGCCGCCCAGCGCGTCCAGCGTGTACGGGTCGACGATACCCAGCGACGAACTCTCGTAGCCGCGCACCGAACCGATACCGCCGCCGTAGAAGTTCTTGAAGACCGGATAGGCGTGGCTGCCGATGCCCGAACCGTAGTCGAGCTCGCCCTTCAGCGCCAGCGTCATCCAGCGCGTGATCGGACGGTACCACTGGTGTTCGTAGATCGCGCGGTAGTACTTGGCGTCGCCGAACAGGTCGACCTCGAGGTTGGCGCGCTGGTAGCGGCCGCGGGTCGGGGTGACCGTGCTGTCGCGCGAGTCGCGGCCCCACGCCACCGTCAGCGGGATCGCATTGGTGGTGGCGGTGCCGATACCGCTCGACGGACCGCCGTTCTGCGCCACGAAGGTCTTGTACAGGGTGGGCGAGCTGGTGTCGGTTTCGAGCTTGGTGCGCTCGACGCCGGCGCCGAAGTAGACCGTGTCGTTTTCCGAGAACGGCACGCCGAATGTCATGTTGGCGCCCTGCTGGCGCACCGTGTACGAACCGATGTTCAGTGCCGGCGGACGCGAGGTGCGCAGGTAGACCTGGAAGGCGCGCGAGATGCCCTCGTCGGTGAAGTACGGGTTGGTCTGCGCGACCGAGATCGTGCGGTTGTATTTACCGGTGTTCAGCTCGAGGCCGATCGTGTTGCCGCTGCCGGCGAAGTTGGCCTGCGTGATCGACGCCGTGAAGGTGAACTTCTCGGCCTGCGAGAACGCGCCGCCGACCATGAAGTTGCCGGTCGGGCGTTCGGTGACGGCGATGTTGACGTCGACCTGGTCGGTGGTGCCCTGCGATTCCGGGGTCTCCACCGTCACGTCCTTGAAGTAGCCGAGACGGTCGACGCGGTCGCGCGACATCTTCACGCGGTTCGGGTCGTACCACGAGCTCTCGAACTGGCGGAATTCGCGTCGGATCACTTCGTCGCGGGTGACGGTGTTGCCCGAGATCGTCATGTGGCGCACGTAGGCGCGCTTGCCCGGGTCGACGAAGAAGGTGAAGGTGACTTCACGCTTGGCCTGGTCGATTTCCGGGTTGCCGGTAACGTTGGCGAAGGCGTAGCCGAAGCTCGCCAGGCGGTCGGAAATACGCTTGTTCGAGGCTTCCAGCAGTTCGCCCGAGAAGGTCGCACCGGGCTGCAGCAGGATCAGGTTGCGCAGTTCCTGCTCGCGGCCGAACATCTCGCCATCCATCTTGATGCCCTTGACGGTGTACTTCTCGCCTTCGGTGATGTTGATGGTGAGGTAGATGTCCTTCTTGTCCGGCGTGATCGCGACCTGGGTCGAATCGACCGCCACCTCGAGGTAGCCGCGGTTCAGGTAGAAGGACTTGATGTTTTCCAGGTCGCCTGTCAGCTTCTGCTTCGAGTACTGGTCGGCCTTGGAGTACCAGGTCAGCCAGCCCGAGGTCGACAGCTGCAGCACGCGGCGCAGCTCCTTGTCGCTGAAGGCCTTGTTGCCGACGATGTTGATGCCCTTGATCTTGGCGACGTCGCCCTCGTCCACGTTGAACATGACGTTCACGCGGTTGCGTTCGATCGGGGTCACGGTGGTGGTGATCTTGACGCCGTACAGGCCGTGCGACAGGTACTGGCGCTTGAGCTCCTGCTCGGCGCGGTCGACCGAGGCCTTGTCGAAGATCTTGGTCTCGCCGACGCCGATGTCCTTCAGCGCCTTGACCAGCATGTCCTTCTCGAATTCCTTGGTGCCGGTGAAGTCCACCGTATTGATGGCCGGACGTTCCTCGACCAGCACCACCAGCACACCGTTTTCTTCCTCGAGGCGCACGTCCTTGAAGAAGCCGGTCGCGTACAGGGCCTTGATCGCCGCGGTGCCCTTGTCGTCGTCGAAGGTCTCGCCCACGCGCACCGGCAGGTAGCTGAACACCGTGCCTGCCTCGGTCCGCTGGATGCCTTCAACCCGGATGTCCTTGACGACGAACGGCGCCACGGCCAGGGCGTGGCCGGAACAGAAGGCCAGCACGGCGGCGCCGATCAGTCGACGGGTGAAAGGCAAGACAAGACGATCAGGATGTAATTTCATTGGCAAAATCAATGGGTCAGTCATGGACAGCTCGAACAAGCGCCTGCGCGGCGGTTGTTCAAGGTGCCCGGTTGGACAAGGTACATGTTCTGCGCCCGCGCTTATGCCGCCTCGAGCCAGGGAACCCGTATCGATGTCCCTTTTTCAAAGCGGCCGCACCAGGTCGTTGAAGACGGCAAGCGCCATCAGCATGAACAGCAGGCCCGCCCCAACCCGCTGCGCCATCTCGGCGAAGCGCTCGGACAAGGGGCGTCCGGTCAAAACTTCCAGCGAATAATACAGCAAATGGCCACCATCCAGAATGGGAATTGGTAACAGATTCATTATGCCAAGACTGATACTGACAAAGGCAATAAACTCCAGAAATGGCTCTACGCCGTAGCTTGCGGCCTGGTTCGCGACCTTGGCGATGGTGATCGGGCCTGTTACATTCTTCAAGGACGCTTCCCCGACAATCATCTTGCCGATCATCTTGAGCGTCAGCGTCGCGGTCTCCCAGGTGCGCTGCACGCCGCGTCCCAGCGCGTCGAACAGGCCGGCGCGCACGGTCACCATCTCGGGCGACTGGGCCAGCATCACGCGCGCCAGGCCTTCGCCGCTGCGCGCGTCGCGCTCCGGCGTCAGGGTCACGCGCAGCGGCTGGCCGCCACGCTCGAGGTCGAGCTGCACGGCGCGGCCGGCGGCGGCGCCGATGGCGCGCTTGAAGTCGACGAAGTCGGCCAGCGGCTTGCCGTCGACCGCCACCAGCACGTCGCCCTGGCGCAGGCCGGCGCGCGCGCCGGGACCGTCGGGCAATACCTGGTCGATCGACGGACGCGGGCGCCACATCGGCATGCCCAGTAGCGTCATCACGTCGCTGTCGACGTCGAGCGCGGCGACGCGCGCGGCCGGCAGCACCGCGCGGTAGCTGTCGCCGCGGGCGCCGCGCAGCGTCAGGTCGGCTTCGCGCTTGTCCATGGCGGCGCGGATGATTTCCCAGCGCAGTTCGGTCCAGGCGCTTACCGGCCGGCCGTTGACGGCAGTGACGGCGTCGCCGCCGCGGATACCGGCCTGGTAAGCGACGCTGTCGGTCGCCATGGCGCCCAGGCGCGTGCCCGGTTCGTCCTTGCCATGCATGTACAGGCCGGCGATGACGACGATCGCCAGCAGGAAGTTGGCGAGCGGGCCGGCGGCGACGATGGCGATGCGCTTCCACACGTTCTGGCCGGTGAACTCGCGCGCCACATCGGCATCAGGAACCGGACCCGTGGTCGGGTCGCGCCTGTCGAGCATCTTGACGTAGCCGCCGATCGGCAGCGCCGACACCGCCCATTCGGTCTGGTCCGGCCCGAAACGGCGCGACCACACGACGCGGCCCATGCCGATCGAGAAGCGCAGCACCTTGACGCCGCACAGGCGCGCCACCGCGTAGTGGCCCAGCTCATGGAAGATGACCAGGGGCCCGAGCGCCAGCACGAAGGCCAGCGCCATCTGAATGACATTCATTGCCCTACTCCCTCAATAGAATCAATGCGCCGACACGATGGCTTCGGCGGCCGCGCGTGCGCGTGCATCCTGCGCCATCACGGCCTCGATGCTGGAGGCGGCGCCGTGCGGGTTGTCGTCCATCACGCGGCGTACCACGCGGTCGATGTCGCGGAAGCCGATGCGGCGGTCCAGGAAGGCCTGCACCGCGACTTCGTTTGCCGCGTTCAGCAGCGCCGGCGCGGTGCCGCCGGCGCGCAAGGCGTCGAAAGCCAGTGCCAGGCAGGGGAAGCGCGCGAAATCCGGCTGGTGGAACTGCAGTGCCGACCAGGCGGTGAGATCGAGCGGCGCCACGCCCGACACGATGCGCTCCGGATAGGCCAGCGCGTGCGCGATCGGGGTGCGCATGTCGGGGTTGCCCAGCTGCGCCAGCACCGAACCGTCGGCGTAGGACACCATCGAATGGATCACGCTCTGCGGATGGATCAGCACCTCGATGCGGTCGGCCGGGGCGCCGAACAGCCAGTGGGCCTCGATCACCTCCAGGCCCTTGTTCATCATGGTGGCCGAGTCGACCGAGATCTTGCGTCCCATCGACCAGTTCGGATGCTTGCACGCTTCTTCCGGCGTCACATGCTCCAGCGTCTCGACCGCGCGCTGCAGGAAGGGACCGCCGGACGCGGTCAGCAGAATCTTCGCGACACCGGCAGCGTCGAGATCGCGCGCATAGTGGGCAGGCAGCGACTGGAAGATCGCATTGTGCTCGCTGTCGATCGGCAGCAGGGTCGCCTTGTGCTCGCGCACCGCGTCCATGAACAGCTGGCCGGACATCACCAGCGCTTCCTTGTTGGCCAGCAGGACCTTCTTGCCGGCGCGGGCGGCGGCCAGGGTCGGCGCCAGGCCGGCGGCGCCGACGATGGCGGCCATCACGGTGTCGGTGTCGGCGCTGGAGGCGATCTCGCACAGTGCCCGCTCGCCGTAGTCGACGTCGATGTCGAGGCCGGCGAGCAGTTCGCGCAGGCGCGCTGCCGCCTCCGCCGAGCCGACCACGGCGCGTTGCGGACGGAATTGACGGCACTGGGCCGCCAGTTCGTCGACGCGGCCGTGGGCGCTGAGGGCGACCACGCGGTAGGTGTCGGGATGACGCGCGAGCACGTCAAGGGTCGAGACGCCGATCGAGCCGGTGGCGCCTAGGATGGTGATGCGTTGCATGGGGATTTCCATTAGAGGACGCAGCAGCGAAGACATCAATTTTGCACCGAAGTTGCAAAAACCTGAAGCCGCCTTGATGCCGCGTCCATGTCGAAGCGGAAGATTACAGCCGCGAGCCGATCAGGGCTGCGAGCGGCAAGACCGGGATCAGGGCGTCGATACGGTCGAGCACGCCACCGTGGCCGGGCAGCAGGTTGCTGCTGTCCTTCATCTGGGCGCGGCGCTTGAGCTGGGATTCGAACAGGTCGCCGACCACGCTGGCCGCCGTCATCAGCACCAGGATCGCGATCAGGGCCGGCCAGCCGAAGGCGTGCTGGGCACGCACCGCGAAGGTGTCGGCGAACGCCGGACCGCCGAAGGCGACGCTCAGCGACGCGATCAGCAAGACCGCGATGCCGCCGCCGATCGCGCCTTCCCACGACTTGCCCGGCGAGATCGTCGGCGCCAGCTTGCGCTTGCCGAAGGCCTTGCCGGCGAAGTAGGCGCCGATGTCGGCCACCCAGACGATCGCCATCACCGACAGCAGGTACCACGGCGAATGCGAGAACAGGTCGACGATGGAGGCGAAGCAGCCGACCACGGCGAAGCCGTAGACCAGGCTCAGCAGCGTGTTCGCGGGCGTGCCCAGTTCGGGCAGCCCGGTCTTCAGCGACGGCACGAAGCGCGCGATCCACAGCGCCAGGCTGAGCGCCGCCCACACGGCCGTGTTGAGCTTTCCGAACTGCAGCGCGACGCCGAAGGCGACGGTCCAGATGATGGCGATGATGTGGGCGTTCTGGGTACCTGGATTAAACAGGCGGAAACATTCCCAGATCGCGGCGCCGAAGAACACGGTCGCCACCAGCGCAAACGCCGTGAAATTGTTGAAATAGAGTACTGGCAACAAAATGGCCAGCAGGACGATGGCGGTGACGACGCGGGTTTTCAGCATCAGCTTTTCTTGGCGTTGGTGGAAACTTGCTCGCCGGTGCGGCCGAAGCGGCGTTCGCGGCTCTGGTAGGACGCAATCGCGGTGTCCAGCGACGCGGGCGAGAAATCGGGCCAGAAGGTGTCGGTGAAGTACAGCTCGGAATAAGCCAGCTGCCACAGCAGGAAGTTCGAGATGCGCTCTTCGCCGCCGGTACGGATGAACAGGTCAGGCTCGGGTGCGTAGGCCATGGCCAGGTGCGGCGCCAGCATTTCTTCGGTGAAGTCGGTGACACCCGGATTGGCGGCGATCATCTTGCTGGTGGCCTGCATGATGTCCCAGCGGCCGCCGTAGTTGGCGCAGATGCTGACGGTCAGGCGGGTGTTGCCGGCGGTGCGGCGCTCGGCATTCGCGATCATGTCCTGCAGCTTGATGTCGAAGCGCGACAGGTCGCCGACGACTTTCAGGCGGATGTTATTCGCGTGCATCTTCGCCACTTCGCGCTCGAGCGCGCTGACGAACAGGCCCATCAGGTAAGACACCTCGTCGGCCGGACGGCGCCAGTTTTCCGAGGAAAATGCAAACAGCGTCAGGTACTCGACGCCGCGATCCACGCAGCTTTCGACGATCTTGCGCACGGCGTCCACGCCCTTGACGTGGCCGGCGACACGCGGCAGCAGCCGTTTCGTTGCCCAGCGGCCATTGCCATCCATGATGATGGCGATATGGCGCGGCACCGTCGGCGCGTCGGGTACTGCGGTGGTCGAACTTTTGAAAATCATAAATCAGGGAAGACGGCGATAAAAATGGGCTGCAAGCAAAACAGAAGGAACGGCCCCAATAGGGAACGGACCGACCAGGCTATCCTGGCCGGTCCGCCTCGCGACAGGGAGGGCGCAAGCGCCCTCACCCGCCATCTTACACCGTCATGATCTCTTTTTCTTTCTCGACAACCATCTTGTCGATATCGGCGATCGCTTTGTCGGTCAGCTTCTGGACGTCTTCCGACGCGCGGCGCTCGTCGTCTTCCGAGATGGCCTTGTCCTTGACCAGCTTCTTGAGCTGCTCGTTGGCGTCGCGGCGCACGTTGCGCACGGCGATCTTGCCGTCTTCCGCTTCCGACTTGACCAGCTTGACCATTTCCTTGCGGCGCTCTTCGGTCAGGGCCGGGGTCGGCACGCGGACCATTTCGCCGAAGGTCGACGGGTTCAGGCCCAGGTCGGAATCGCGGATCGCCTTTTCGATGGCGTTCAGCATTTTCTTCTCGTAGGGCGTGACGCCGATGGTACGGGCATCGATCAGCGTCAGGTTGGCCACCATCGGCAGCGCGGTCGGCGAACCGTAGTAGTCGACCGTCACGTGGTCGAGGATGCCGGTGTGGGCGCGGCCGGTGCGGACCTTGGCCAGGTCGGCCTTGAGGGTGTCGATGGACTTGGCCATCTTGTCCTGGGCGGTTTTCTTCACGTCAGCGACGGACATGCTGCTCTCCTTGATGCAATAACAATATTATTTTTAAACGTGTACCAGTGTACCCTCGTCTTCGCCCATGATCACGCGCTTGAGCGCGCCGGGCTTGACGATCGAAAACACCTTGATCGGGAGCTTCTGGTCGCGGCACAGGGCGAACGCGGTCGCATCCATCACCTGCAGCTGCTTGGTGATCGCCTCGTCGAAGGAGATCGACTCGTAGCGGGTCGCGTTGGCGTCCTTCTTCGGATCGGCAGTATATACGCCATCGACCTTGGTTGCCTTCAGCACGATCTCGGCCGAGATCTCGGAGCCGCGCAGCGCGGCGGCGGTATCGGTGGTGAAGAACGGGTTGCCGGTACCGGCCGCGAACACCACGACCTTGCCTTCTTCGAGGTACTGCAGCGCCTTCGGACGCACGTAGGGCTCGACCACCTGCTCGATGCCGATCGCCGACATCACGCGTGCGGTGATGCCCTGCTGGCGCATGGCATCGGCCAGGGCCAGCGCATTCATGACGGTGGCCAGCATGCCCATGTAGTCCGCGGTCGCGCGGTCCATGCCCTGCGCACCCGGGGCCACGCCACGGAAGATGTTACCGCCGCCAATCACTACCGCCAGCTCCACACCCAGCTTCTGCACCTCGGCCACGTCGGCAACCATGCGTTCGATGGTGGCGCGGTTGATGCCGAACTGGTCGTCGCCCATCAGCGCTTCGCCAGACAGTTTGAGAAGGACTCGTTGGTAGGCTGGTTTTGTCATGAATGGGGCTCCTAGAGAAAGATATTTCGAATTCGGTATTGCGCGCACGAGGGTCACCCATGCGGAGGGTGCGACTACATTACAAACGCGTCATGTTACAAAAACGGGCCTTTCGGCCCGTCGTGTCTTACTTTTTATTACTGTTTTACTGCAGCCATCTGGGCTGCGACTTCTGCTGCGAAGTCGTCGACCTTCTTCTCGATGCCCTCGCCGACCACGTACATGGTGAACGACTTGATCGAGGTGTTGGCGGCCTTCAGCATGGCTTCGACGCTCTGCTTGTCGTTCTTCACGAACGCCTGGTTCAGCAGCGACACTTCCTTCAGATACTTCTGCACCGAACCGTCGATACGCTTGGCGACGATCTCGGCCGATTGCGGCTGCTTGCCGGCGGCAGTCGCGGCATCCGCGTCTTCCTGGGCTTTCAGCTGAGCAACCGAACGCTCTTTTTCGATCAGTTCGGCCGGCACTTGCTCGGACGACAGCGACACCGGCTTCATCGCGGCGATGTGCATGGCGACGTCCTTACCGACTTGCTCGTCGGCGCCTTCGTAGTCGACGATCACGCCGATACGGGTGCCGTGCAGGTACGAAGCCAGCTTGCCGGTGGTTTCGAAACGCTGGAAGCGGCGCACGGTCATATTCTCGCCGATTTTGCCGATCAGTGCCGTACGCACGTCGTCGAAGGTCTTGCCGTCGACCGGCAGAGCGGCCAGGGCGGCGACGTCGGCCGGGTTGTTCTCGGCGACCAGCTTGGCAGCCAGGTTGCACATTGCCAGGAAGTCGTCGTTCTTGGCGACGAAGTCGGTTTCGCTGTTCACTTCGACCAGCGCGCCGATGTTGCCCGACACATAGGCCGAGACCACGCCTTCGGCGGTCACGCGGGCAGCGGCTTTCGATGCCTTGCCGCCCAGCTTGACGCGCAGGATCTCTTCAGCACGTGCCATGTCGCCTTCGGCTTCGGTCAGTGCCTTCTTGCATTCCATCATCGGGGCGTCGGTCTTGGCGCGCAGTTCGCCAACCATCGCTGCAGTAATCGCTGCCATGTTGTTTCTCCTAATATTGACGTTCTTGATACGGATGCGGGGTGTGTTT
>Ga0308160_10001493_pt1 | contig 32463 bp, 25 predicted proteins | sample PhyFR1_FD_201036 | JGI IMG/M metagenome (GOLD analysis project Ga0308160, IMG submission 201036) | Phyllosphere microbial communities from UC Gill Tract Community Farm, Albany, California, United States - DLSLF.R1 | ecosystem: Host-associated > Plants > Phyllosphere > Unclassified | place: USA... | reverse complement strand
AAGCTGTCAGCGCACTGCTGGACACCCTCCGGCCGGACAGCTACCTCAGCATCCAGGCCTACTTCGACCGGCTGGCGTTCGCGGAGCTTGAAGGCGTCCGCGACGAGTTCGCGGCGGCGACGGGACGCCCCGTGACGTTCGGGTGGGGCCCCCGGTTCCTGCACTCGACCGGCCAGTTCCACAAGGGCGGACCCGCCATCGGCGTGTTCCTCCAGGTGACGGCTGCGTCCACGGAGGACCTGGCCATCCCCGAGCGTCCCTTCACCTTTGGCGAACTGATTTCCGCCCAGGCCGCCGGCGACGCCCAGGTCCTCGAGGAGCACGGCCGCCCCGTGCTCCGGCTGCACCTGACCAACCGAGCCGCCGGAGTGGCACAGCTGCAGGACATCGTTTCTGCACTGTCCGCCCGGGCATCCGCTACCGAAAGCTAAGGCGCACAAGCAACATGCCAGAAACTGAATACGGCAGGACCTCCGGGACACGTTCCGGAAAGTCAGGCCGGAATCCCCTGCGGGATCCGCGTGACCGCCGGTTGAATCGCATTGCCGGTCCGTCGTCGCTGGTGCTCTTCGGGGTCACCGGCGACCTCGCCCGGAAGAAACTGATGCCGGCGGTGTACGACCTCGCCAACCGGGGGCTGCTGCCGCCGAGTTTCGCGTTGGTCGGGTTCGCCCGCCGTGAGTGGGACAAGGAGGACTTCGCCGCTGAGGTGAAGGCCTCCGTCCAGGCCCACGCACGGACCCCGTTCGATGAGGCCGTCTGGAACCAGCTCTCCGAGGGCATCCGGTTCGTCCAGGGTGAATTCGACGACGACGCTGCGTTTGAGCGGCTCGGCGAAACCATCAAGGAACTCGATGATGTCCGCGGCACCCGCGGGAACCATGCGTTCTACCTGTCGATCCCGCCGAAGGCCTTTGAACAGGTCTGCCGGCAGCTGTCCAAACATGGGCTGGCACAGGCCGACGGCGACAAGTGGCGGCGCGTGGTCATCGAGAAGCCGTTCGGCCACGACCTCCAGTCCGCCCGGCAGCTGAACGACATCGTCGAGTCGGTTTTCCCGCCGGATGCAGTGTTCCGGATCGACCACTACCTGGGTAAGGAAACGGTCCAGAACATCCTGGCGCTGCGGTTCGCCAACCAGCTGTTCGAACCGCTGTGGAACGCGAACTACGTGGACCACGTCCAGATCACCATGGCCGAGGACATCGGCACCGGCGGCCGTGCCGGGTACTACGACGGCGTTGGTGCTGCCCGCGACGTCATCCAGAACCACCTCCTCCAGCTGCTGGCGCTCACAGCGATGGAGGAGCCCATTTCCTTCAACGCCGATGACCTGCGCGCGGAGAAGGAAAAGGTCCTGGCAGCGGTCAAGCTCCCGGAGGACCTGTCCACGCATTCTGCGCGGGGGCAGTTCTCCGGCGGCTGGCAGGGCGGTGAGCAGGTCCAGGGCTACCTGGAGGAAGAGGGGATCCCCGCGGACTCCACCACCGAGACCTACGCCGCGGTGCGGGTGGACATCCACACACGCCGCTGGTCAGGAGTCCCGTTCTACCTGCGTGCCGGCAAACGCCTGGGCAGGCGGGTCACGGAGATTGCGGTGGTCTTCAAACGCGCCCCCAACCTGCTGTTCCGTGACCACGGTGAGGACGACTTCGGGCAGAACGCGGTGGTCATCCGCGTCCAGCCCGACGAGGGCGTCACCATCCGGTTCGGGTCAAAGGTCCCGGGCACCCAGATGGAAGTCCGGGATGTCACGATGGACTTTGGCTACGGCCATTCGTTCACCGAGTCCTCCCCCGAGGCATACGAGCGCCTGATCCTGGACGTACTCCTGGGTGAGCCGCCGCTGTTCCCCCGGCATGAGGAAGTGGAACTGTCCTGGAAGATCCTTGACCCGTTCGAGGAATACTGGGCGCAGCTGGACGAACAGCCCGAACCCTACGCCCCGGGATCCTGGGGCCCTGCCTCTGCTGATGAGCTGCTGGCCCGTGACGGACGAACCTGGAGAAGGCCATGATTGTCGATTTGCCGGATACCACCACATCGAAGGTGTCCAAGAAACTCATGGCCCTGCGGGAACAGGGCGGTGTGATCGCCCTGGGCCGCGTCCTGACCCTCGTGGTGGTGACGAAGTCCGGCCTTGAAGAGGAAGCGATTGAGGCCGCAAACGACGCGAGCCGGGAACACCCTTGCCGGATCATCGTCCTCGCCGACGCCGGCAAGGACGCAGGTGACCGCCTGGATGCCCAGATTCGGGTGGGCGGCGACGCCGGCGCCTCGGAAGTGATCGTGCTGCGCGGCTACGGACAGCTCGCCCACGAAAGCGAGTCGCTCGTCGCGGCGCTGCTGCTTCCGGACGCGCCGATCGTGGCCTGGTGGCCGCACGGCGCCCCGGAGAACGCCTGCGAAACCTCCATCGGTGCCATCGCACACCGCCGGATCACGGACTCCGCGAACGAACCCGACCCCCAGGCGGCCCTCGAACGCATCCATGGCACCTACAAGGCCGGTGACACAGACCTCGCCTGGACGAGGCTGACCAACTGGCGGATCCAACTCGCCGCAGCCCTCGACGAAGCGGATTCCTCCCCCGTCACGGCCGTGGCTGTGGAAGGTGCCTCCGACTCGCCCAGCACCATCCTGCTGGCCGCCTGGCTGACCCTCACCCTGGACGCCCCCGTCACCATCGTGGCGGATCCGGCAGGAACCGGTATCCGCCGGGTCCGGCTCACCCGGCCCGGCGGTGATGTCCAGCTGTTCCGCCCCGGCCTCTCGGTGGCCGAGCTCAGCCAGCCCGGGCAGCCCGCCCAGCGGATCTCCCTCCCGCGCCGCAGCCTCCGTGACTGCCTCGCGGAAGAGCTGCGCCGGCTCGATCCGGATGAGGTGTTCGGTGAAGTGATTACTATTGGACTGCCACGTACAAACCTAAGGAGCGTCCGGCCCAGTGAGCGTTGACCCAAGAGTAAGCATTCATCCCGATTCGTCCGTGCTGATGGCTGCCATCGCGGCACGCCTGATTACCAAGCTCGTCGATGTCCAGGACAAACACGGTGAGGCCACCGTTGTCCTGACCGGCGGCACGGTGGGCATCGGCACGCTGAAGGCTGTTGCAGACTCTCCGGCGGCTCCGGCCGTCGACTGGTCAAAGGTGAATTTCTGGTGGGGCGATGAGCGGTTCGTTGGATCTGCCGACGGCGACCGGAACACCAGGCAGGCGTACGACGCCCTGCTGAAGCACATTCCCGTGGATCCGGAGCGGATCCACGAGCCCGGTTCCTCGGACGACTTCGAAACGCCTGAAGAGGCGGCTGATGATTATGCGCGCCGCCTTCGTGAGGCCGCGGCCGCCGAACACGCCGCCGATATGTCCGACGACCGACCGGAAGAGCCCGGGGTCCTCCCCCGGCTTGATGTTGTCCTGCTGGGTGTGGGTCCCGACGCGCACGTTGCGTCGCTCTTCCCCGAGCAGGCCGGCATCCGCGAGAAGGAGCGCACGGTGGTGGGGGTCCGGAACTCCCCCAAGCCTCCTCCGCTGAGGATTTCGCTGACGCTGCCGGCCATCAACACTGCCGCCGAGGTCTGGATGGTGGTGGCCGGCGAGGACAAGGCCGGCGCCGTCGGCCTGGCCCTCGCCGGGGCCACCCCGGTCCAGGTGCCCGCGGCTGGGCCCCGGGGAACGTCCCGGACCTTGTGGCTCATCGACGAAAATGCGGCCTCACGGGTCCCGCAGCAGCTCGTCCGGAAGGACGCCGCGGGCGCGTAGCCGTTCCAGCGCTCCGGCCAGCACGTCTTCGGCGTCCTGGTCGGAGCGCCGCTCTTTAACGTATTCGAGGTGCGTTTTGTAGCCGTCGTCGAGGGCCTCGGTGCCAGCGGCCTCGGATCCGTCCCTTGATGCCGGGGCCCCGCAGCGGCGGCAGTCCCAGACGGCCGGGATCTGGACGTCAGGGAGCTGCAGGAATACAGGCTCCGTGACGTGCCCCTTTGCACACCAGTACGAAATACGGATTCGTGGAAGCGGGTTTCCGTGGCCGGCGCCGCCTTGGAGGCTCGAGCCTGTCCCCGCTGTCACCCCTGCCCGCGTACCGCGGAAACCTGACACTGGATGGACCATCGGAACTCCTGCCTGGGGATGACTGGTTCTGCCGGTTAAACAAAACTGTGGCTGTCGGAAGCCGACAGCCACAGTTTAGTTGGCGGGCGCGCGGGGCGGGAGGGCCCAGCGCATGCCAGTGCATGACGTTGGGGGTTAGGAGTCCCCGGCGCCGCTGAACCTCATGATCAGGCCCAGGGCGATGATGACGATTCCCCAGGTCACGCCGAGGATGATGGTGAACCTGTTGAGGTTGCGTTCAGCCACACCGGATGAGCTGAGTCCTGAGCTCATGCCGCCGCCGAACATATCCGACAGCCCGCCGCCACGTCCTTTGTGAAGGAGGATGAGCAGCGTCAGCAGGAGGCTGGTGATGCCCAGGAGGATCTGCAGGATGACATGAAGAACGTCCACGACGGCCTTTCAGGAAGTTGGTGGGGCGGGAGTGCGTGCGCCGGGACGGACTAGTCCGTCACCAGGTGACTCTCGAACCTGACAATATTAGCAAACTCAGCGGGATCCAGGCTGGCGCCGCCCACAAGCACGCCGTCAACGTCGCGTTCCTTCAGGATGGCTGCTGCGTTGTTGGCCTTGACCGAGCCGCCGTAGAGCAACCGGGTCTTGGCAGCAACGTCCGCACCGAACAGTTTCTCCAGCTCGGCCCGGATGGCGGCGCACATCTCCTGGGCGTCCTCCGGTCCGGCAACCTCGCCCGTTCCGATGGCCCATACGGGTTCGTAGGCAACCACGAGCTCTGCCGCCTGCTCATCGGTCAGGCCTGCCACGCCGCCGCGAAGCTGCTCCAGGGTGTGGTTGACGTGCGTGCCCGCCTGGCGGATCTCCAGGCCCTCACCGACGCAGAGGACCGGCGTGACGCCGTGCTTGAACGCCGCCTTGGTCTTGGCGTTCAGGACGTCGTCCGATTCGTTGTGGATGGTGCGGCGTTCGCTGTGGCCCACCAGTACGTACTTGCAGCCCAGCTTGCTCAGGAACTGCCCGGAGATGTCGCCGGTGTAAGCGCCGGAGTCGAACTGGGAAAGGTCCTGGCCGCCGTAGGCCACGTCCAGGTCGTCGCCCTGGACGAGGGTCTGGACACCGCGGAGGTCCGTGAAGGGCGGGAAGACCGCAACCTCGACGCGGCTGTAGTCGTGCTTGGCGTCCGAGAGTGTCCAGGCCAGCTTCTGCAGGAGCGTGATGCCCTGCACGTGGTCCATGTTCATCTTCCAGTTGCCGGCGATGAAGGGCTTACGGTCGAAGGCGCCGTTAGTAGACGTTGTCACGTGTTCTCCAAAATGGTCGTGTAAAGTGTGCGGCCGGCAGGCTGCCGCGGGCAACCTGCCGGCCGAAGGACAGGAGCGTTGCTGCTCCCGGCGGCTGTTCCTACCGGTCCAGGATGCTTAGGCCGGGGAGTTCCTTGCCCTCAAGGTACTCCAGGCTGGCGCCGCCGCCGGTGGAAATGTGCCCGAACTGGTCGTCGGCGAAGCCGAGGGTGCGTACAGCGGCAGCAGAGTCGCCGCCGCCCACCACGGTGAACGCTGCGGTTTCGGTCAGGGCCTGGGCGATGGCGCGGGTTCCGGCGGAAAAGGCTTCGAATTCGAAGACTCCCATGGGTCCATTCCAGAACACCGTCCGTGCGCCCTTGATCCGGTCCGCGAAGGCAGCCGCCGAGTCGGGACCGATGTCCAGGCCGATGCCGTTGGCGCCGAAGCTGCTGCCCTCGATGGCGTCCGCCGCAACGGTTTCGTGCGCGGCGTCGGCAGCGAACTTCTCCGCCACCACAACGTCCGTGGGGATGACGAACTCGGTGCCGGCATCCGCAGCGCGCTTCAGGTAGTCCTGGACAACGCCGATCTGGTCCTGTTCGAGCAGGCTGGCGGCCACCTTGTGCCCCGCCGCAGCGAGGAACGTGAACAGCATGCCGCCGCCCACCAGGATGGTGTCTGCCTTGCCGAGCAGGTTGTCGATCACGGCGAGCTTGTCCGAGACCTTGGATCCGCCCAGGACCACCACGTAGGGACGCTGGGTGTCGGCGGTGAGCTTTCGCAGGACCTCCACCTCGGTGTGCACCAGGTCGCCCTGGTAGGACGGCAGCCGGGACGCGACGTCGTAGACGCTGGCGTGCTTGCGGTGGACAGCGCCGAAGGCGTCATCCACGTAGGCGCCGTTGCCACCGGTCAGCGACACCAACTCGTCAGCGAAGGCGCCGCGCTCGGCGTCGTCCTTGCTGGTTTCGCGGGCGTCGAAGCGGACGTTCTCCAAGACCAGGGCTTCGCCGTCCTGCAGGGAAGCTGCCGCTTCCCTGGCGGAGTCACCGACAGTGTCGGCGGCGAGGGTGACCTTGAAGCCCGCCAGTTCAGCGAGGCGGTCCACGGCAGGGCGGAGGGAGTACTTATCCTCGGGGGCGCCCTTCGGGCGTCCAAGGTGGGCTGTTACCAGCACGCGGGCACCGGCGTCCGTGAGCTTTGCCAGCACTGGAAGGGAGGCCTTGATGCGGCCGTCGTCAGTGACTGTAGAGCCGTCGAGCGGCACATTCAGGTCGCTTCGGACCAGAATGTACCGCCCGCGGACACCTTCAGCGATCAGTTCGTTGAGGGTGTGGGATGTCATGTGTCTAACCCTAGCCCAGCTTGGACGCGACAAGCTCCGTGAGGTCGACGAGGCGGTTTGAGTAGCCCCATTCGTTGTCATACCAGGAAACAACCTTGACCTGGTTGCCGATGACCTTGGTCAGCCCGGCGTCGAAGATCGAGGATGCGGGATCGCCAACGATGTCCGAAGAAACGATGGGCTCTTCCGTGTAGGTCAGGAAGCCCTGCAGTTCGTCGGACTCGGAAGCGCGCTTGAGGGCGGCGTTGACTTCCTCAACGGTGGTTTCGCGGGACACGGTGACCGTGAGGTCCGTGGCGGAACCGGTGGGGACGGGAACGCGGATGGCGTAGCCGTCCAGCTTGCCCTTGAGCTCCGGCAGGACCAGGCCGATGGCCTTGGCCGCACCGGTGGAGGTGGGCACCATGTTGATGGCGGCGGCGCGGGCGCGGCGCAGGTCCTTGTGCGGGCCGTCCTGGAGGTTCTGGTCGGCCGTGTAGGCGTGCACGGTGGTCATCAGGCCACGCTCGATGCCGAACTCGTCGTTGACCACCTTGGCCAGCGGGCCGAGGCAGTTGGTGGTGCAGGACGCGTTGGAAATGATGTGGTGCGTGGCGTTGTCATACAGGTTGTGGTTTACGCCCATCACGATGGTGATGTCCTCATCCGAGGCCGGGGCGGAAATCAGTACCTTCTTGGCGCCGGCGTCGATGTGCTTCTGCGCATCAGCTGCCTTGGTGAAGAAGCCGGTGGATTCGATGACGATGTCCACGCCGAGCTCGCCCCACGGAAGGTTGGCGGGATCGCGTTCCGCCAGGACCTTGATGACATTGCCGTTGACGACGATGTTGCCGTCCTTGACCTCGATGGTTTCCTTCAGGCGTCCGCCCACGGAGTCGTACTTGAACAGGTGGGCCAGCGCCTCGGGGCTGGTGAGGTCGTTGACGGCAACGATTTCGAGGTCCGCACCCTGGGCGAGTGCTGCGCGGAAGTAGTTGCGGCCAATACGGCCGAAGCCGTTGATACCAATACGGGTCGTCACTTTTCAGTCTCCTTGGTGCTTGAAGCAAGCACTACTAGTTGAGCGGGCGTTCAAGCCAACTAACAGATCCCGCACGCCATTGGGCAGAGATGATTTACAGACGGAGGGCGACCAGCCTCATTGCTGAAGGCTAACCGCCTTCCGTGACCTATCTTACGTTTAACTGGGTCCGCCCCCGCAAGTGCGGGGGCGGCCAGTCCACATGGCGGCCTTATTAAGTCCGAATGTGAAGTTTGTAACAAGCATGTGTGCTGCAGGTTACGGGAGGGTGATGAGCCCGGTTGCGTTGCTGCGGGCGGCGTCGAAGCGCTTGGCGACGTCGGCCCAGTTCACGATGTTCCAGAACGCCTTGACGTAGTCCGCCTTGACGTTCACGTAGTCCAGGTAGAAGGCGTGCTCCCACATGTCCAGCATGAGCAGCGGCGTGGTGCCCAGCGCCACGTTGCCCTGCTGGTCGTACAGCTGCTCGATGACCAGGTTTCCACCGATGGGCTCGTAGGCCAGGAAACCCCAGCCCGAACCCTGCAGGCCGAGTGCGGCTGCGGAGAACTGGGCGCGGAAGGCGTCGAAGGAACCGAACGCGTCATCGATGGCCGCAGCCAGTTCGCCCTCGGGCTTGTCGCCGCCGTCCGGGGAAAGGTTGTTCCAGAAGACGGAGTGGTTGACGTGTCCGCCGGTGTGGAACGCGAGGTCCTTGGAGAGCCGGTTGATGTTGGCGAAATCGCCCTTCTCCCGTGCCTCAGCCAGCTGGGCGAGCGCGTTGTTGGCGCCGGCAACATAAGCTGCGTGGTGCTTGCTGTGGTGCAGCTCCATGATCCGCGCAGAGATGTGCGGCTCAAGGGCGGCGTAGTCGTACTTGAGTTCGGGCAATACGTACTCAGTCACAAAATCCTCCAATATCGTGGACTTTCGGTCCGGTTGGTGACTCTCGGATTATGCATCCGGACGTCTTGCGCCCGGAATTATTTTTGATTCTAGGGGCCCGCTACTCGTCGAGCATTTCGGGCGTCACATTGGCGTCGGTGCCGGGAATCCCCAGGTCAAGGGCCCTCTTGTCCGCCATCGCCAAAAGCCGGCGGATCCGGCCCGCGATGGCGTCCTTGGTCATGACGGGATCGGCCAGCCGGCCGAGCTCGTCCAGGCTGGCCTGCTTGTGGGCCACGCGCAGTTCGCCGGCGTACTTCAGGTGGTCGGGTACGTCGTCGCCGAGGATTTCCAGGGCGCGGTCCACGCGGGCGCCGGCCGCGACGGCGGCCTGTGCCGAGCGGCGGAGGTTGGCGTCATCGAAATTGGCGAGGCGGTTCGCGGTGGCGCGGACCTCCTTGCGCATGCGGCGCTCTTCCCAGACCATGAGGGCGTCGTGGGCGCCCATGCGGGTCAGGAGCGCGGCAATGGTGTCGCCGTCGCGGATTACTACGCGGTCCACGCCGCGCACCTCGCGCGCTTTGGCCTGAATGTCCAGGCGCCGGGCGGCACCCACCAGCGCCAGGGCGGATTCAGGCCCCGGGCAGGTGACCTCAAGCGAGGACGAGCGGCCGGGTTCGGTCAGCGATCCGTGAGCCAGGAACGCACCCCGCCATACTGCTTCGGCGTCCGCCGCGGAGCCGTTGACGACGGCGGACGGCAACCCGCGGACGGGACGTCCGCGGCCGTCCAGGAGGCCGGTCTGGCGGGCCAGCGCCTCGCCGTCGCGCACTACCCGGACTACATACCTGCTGGCCCTGCGGAGCCCGCCGGCGGAAACCACGATGATTTCGCTCTGGTGCCCGTAGACCTCTGCAATGGCTGCCCGGAGGCGCCGCGCGGTGGAGGCGAGGTCCACCTCTGCCTCGATGACGATCCGGCCGGAAATGATGTGCAGGCCGCCCGCGAAACGGAGCATCGCGGAGACCTCAGCCTTGCGGACGGACGACTTCTTAATGTCCAGACGGGACAGTTCTTCTTTGACTGATGCTGTCAGTGCCATGGCACCTTCCTAACTGTTCCCAAAAATGTCCTGGTACGCCGTGGCCAGCCGCAGGGGGTCATGGACGGGACGGCGTCCCGACGCCCCTACTTTACCCAAGACCACCTCGGCGCCGATCATCGCGGCGGCCTTCTCGAACTCCTGGCGGTCGGGGACGGAGGCGGGATCGGCCAGGACAACATCAACGTTGAAACCGGGAGCGTAGCGGCGCAGGACATGCAGGTGGTCCGCGGCCGTCATGCCCGAAGTCTCCTTGGTGTCCGTGGCGAGGTTCATGGTGAGGCAGCGTTTGGCGGGGGTGTTGCACAGCGCCTGGCGCATCTCCGGGAGCAGCAGGTGGGGCAGCACCGAGGTGTACCACGAGCCCGGGCCCAGGATGACCCAGTCGGCGAGCTCGATAGCGGTCAGCGCTTCCGTGCAGGCGGGTGCCGACTCCGGGAGCAGGCGGACGTTCTCCAGCGATCCTGCCACGGCGCAGCGGGCCTGCCCGTGGACCGTCTGCAGCACCGATCCCCCATCCGGCGCTGCTACCCGGACATCGCCTTCGATGGTCAGCGGCACCGTGGACATGGGCAAAACCTGGCCTCGGGCGCCAAGGAGCGCCCCGGCCCAGGTAAGACCGGCGACGGCGTCTCCCAGCAGTTCCCAGAGGGTCACGATCAGCAGGTTCCCCATGGCGTGTTCGTCCAGTGAACCGCCGGGGCCGCTGCCGGGGCGGAACCTGTGCTGCATGACGTCGCGCCAGGTCCGTCCCCAGTCCGTATCGTCACAGAGCGCGGAGAGCGCCATCCGGAGATCTCCCGGCGGGAGGACACCGTACTCTTCGCGCAGACGCCCGGATGAGCCGCCGTCGTCCGCCACTGTGACGATCGCCGTGAGCTTGGAGGTGAGGAGGCGGAGGGCGGACAGCGAGGCGGAGAGCCCGTGGCCGCCGCCCAGCGCGACAATGGTGGGCTCGGTGTCCTGCGGGCCGGCGCCCGGCCCCGTGGCAGGGGGAACCAGCGGCAGCGCGCCGGTGAACAGCGCCATTACTCGCGGCCCAGATCCCGGTGGGTGGTGGTCACGGTGACCCGGGGATACTGCGCGAGCTTTTTGGACAGCTCGACGGCGACTGCCACGGAACGGTGTTTCCCGCCCGTGCAGCCCACGGCGATGGTGGCGTAGTGCTTGTTTTCGCGCCGGTAGCCATCGAGGACCGGCTCGAGTGCCATGACGTAGCGGTCCACGAAGTTCTTGACTCCCTCGGCCTCGAGCACGTAGTCGCTTACGTCCTTGTCCAGGCCGGTGTGCGGGCGCAGCTGCGGCACCCAGTGCGGATTGGGAATGAACCGGACATCGGCCACGTAGTTGGAGTCCACGGGCAGGCCGTACTTGAAGCCGAAGCTCATGACGTTCAGCCGCAACGCCACGGGACCGGTTTCGCTGAAGAGCTCGGTGATGGCCGTGGCCAGGCCGTGCACGTTGTAACCGGAGGTGTCCAGCACAACGTCGGAGCTGTCGCGCAGTTCCTGGAGGAGCTCGCGTTCGGCGGCGATACCGTCCAGGATGCGGCCCCCGCCCTGCAGCGGATGCGGCCGGCGTCCCTGCTCAAAGCGGCGGACCAGTACGTTGTCGCTGGCGTCCAGGAACAGCACCCGGAAAGTGACACCGCTGGCGGCCAGGGCGCCCAGGGCGGCCCGAATGTCTGCGAACAGGCCTTTGCTGCGGACATCGATGACAACTGCCAGCCGCGGGATGGACTGCGGTGCGTGCGAGACGAGCTCGGCGAGGGTTCCCAGCATCTGGGGCGGCAGGTTTTCCACGACGTACCAGCCGTGGTCCTCAAGTGCGTCGGCGGCGGTGCTCCGCCCCGCACCGGACATCCCGGTAACCACCAGCAGCTCCGCTTCGAGGGGTTTGACGGGCTCCATGCCGTCCTGCCCTGCCTCGGATTCCGCCGAAGTGCCTGCCATTGAGTCCGCCCCATTTCCGTTGTTGGTCCGCGGGGCAGCGCCGGCGCAAACCCCGCCACTTACCCTAGCTAAGTTTCAATGATTTCGCCGGTGGTCATGTTGATGGCCGGCACTGTGACCGCGGCGGGGCCGTCTCCGGAGAAGTGGCTGACGATGGCTGCGGCCAGCGCCGGACCGATACCCTTCGCCTGGGCGAGCTCCTCGGGAGTTGCCGCCTTGACGCCCTTGACCGACCCGAAGTGGGCCAGCAACGCCTTGCGCTTGGAGGCGCCCAGCCCCGGAACGCCGTCCAGCGCCGAGACTGTCATGGCCTTGCCGCGCTTCTGGCGGTGGAACGAAATGGCGAACCGGTGCGCCTCGTCGCGGATGCGCTGCAGCAGGTACAGGCCCTGTGACGTGCGGGGAAGGATAACCGGGAAGTCGCTGTCCGGCAGCCACACTTCCTCCAGGCGCTTGGCCAGGCCCACCACGTAAACGTCGTCGATGCCCAGGTCCGCCAGGGCGCGTGCGGCTGCGTTGACCTGCGGCTGGCCGCCATCCACCACCACCAGGTTCGGCGGATAGGCGAACTTGCCCTTCGGCGCCGGAGTGGTGGTGTCGGCCACCGCGGCCTCGGCGGCAGCCTCCGCGGCTGCCTCTGCGGCCGCCTCGGCGGTGCCTGCTTCGAGGACGTCCTCGTCCACCTGGGCGGACTTGTCCTGGAGGTAGTGGCGGAAGCGCCTGGTGAGGACGTCGTGCATGGCGGCGGTGTCATCGGAGGCAGCCGGGCCGGTGATGGAGAACTTCCGGTAGTCCGATTTCTTGGGCAGCCCGTCCTCCACTACCACCATTGACGCCACCACATTGGTTCCCTGGACATGGGAGACGTCGAAACATTCGATGCGCAGCAGCGGGACGGGAAGGTCCAGCGCTTCCTGGAGTTCCTGGAGAGCCTGTGACCGCACGGTGAGGTCCCCTGCGCGGCGGGTCTTGTGCAGCTTCAGGGCGTGCTCGGCATTCTCCCGGACGGTGGACATCAGGGCGGCTTTGTCGCCCCGCTGCGGGACCCGGACGTCCACCCTGGCGCCGCGGATGCCGCTGAGCCATTCCGTCAGCTCCTCCGCGTTGCTGGGTGCCACCGGAACCAGCACCTCCCGCGGCAGCCGGCCGTGCGTCTCGCCGTCCTCGCCGTAGACCTGCTGGAGCAGGTGTTCCACAAGGTCCGGTGTGGTGAAGTCCTCCACCTTTTCCACCACCCAGCCGCGCTGGCCGCGGATCCTGCCGCCGCGGACGTGGAACACCTGCACGGCGGCCTCGAGCTCGTCCTCGTGGAGCGCGAACACATCAGCGTCCGTGTCCTCGGCCAACACCACGGCATTGCGCTCAAAGACCTTCCGCAGGGCCGTGATGTCGTCGCGGATCCGGGCGGCCTGTTCGTAGTCCAGCCTGGCAACGGCGGCCGCCATCTGCTTTTCGAGCTTGTTGGTGAACCGCTTCGCTTCGCCGCCCATGAAGGCGCAGAAGTCTTCAGCAAGGGCCCGGTGGTCTTCCGGGGAAATCCGGCCCACGCAGGGCGCCGAGCACTTGTCGATGTAGCCCAGCAGGCACGGGCGACCGCTGGACTCCGCACGTTTGAACACCCCGGCGCTGCAGCTGCGGACCGGGAAGACCCGGAGCAGGGTGTCCATGGTTTCGCGGATGGCGCCGGCCGTGTACGGCCCGAAGTACCGGGTGCCTTTCCGCTTGTCACCGCGCATCACCTGCACCCGGGGGTATTTCTCGCCGAGGGTGACGGCCAGGTAGGGGTAGGTCTTGTCGTCGCGGAACACCACGTTGAAGCGCGGCTTGAATTCCTTGATCCAGGTGTATTCCAGCTGCAGGGACTCCAGCTCGCTGCCCACCACGGTCCACTCGACGCTGCTGGCCGCATGGACCATGGCGTAGGTCTTGGGCAGCAGTCCTGCGGGGTTGGCGAAGTAGGAGTTCAGGCGGGAGCGAAGGCTCTTGGCCTTGCCCACGTAGATGACCCGCCCGTGCGGATCCCGGAACCGGTAGACGCCCGGATTGGTGGGGATTTCACCGGTCCGGGGCCTGTAACTTGCTGGATTTGCCACCTATACAGTCTACTGAGCCGCGCCGCCCGCCTTTGCCGCGGCCGGAATATCTGTGCGCGATTTCCCCCTGGACACACCGTGGGGGGCAATTGCGTCGCCCTACTCCGCGACTTTGCTTTGGTTGTAGCTGGTGGAGCGCTGCTGCCCGCTGAGTTCGGCGATGGCATCCATGATGCGGTCCGTCACTTCGCGCCGTGCAGGCAGCGAGTGGTCAGGTCCGGTCTTGTCGAAGTACAGCGGCTCTCCCACCTTCATGGTGAAGTGCTGCGGCTTCACGCCTTTTTCTCCGGCCCGCTGAAGGTTCTCCGTTCCGATCAGGCCCACGGGAACCACGGGCGCCCCCGTGGTCAGTGCCAGCCAGCCCACGCCCGTGCGGCCACGGTAGAGAAGGCCGTCCCGGGAGCGGGTGCCTTCCGGGTAGATACCGATTCCCTTACCTGATTCAAGGATGTCCAGCAGGGTCTTGAGCGCCTGGACGCTGGCGGCCTGCTCCCCGCGTTCCACCGGGATGGAGCCGACGGACTCGAAGAAAGCCTTCATGACTTTCCCTTTGACGCCGCCGGTGGTGAAGTACTCGGCCTTGGCGAAGAATGCCACCGGGCGGGGCATGAGGGCCTGGACGATGACGCTGTCAAAGAAGGACAGGTGGTTGGGGGCCACGATGAACGGCCCGTCCTTGGGGACGTTTTCCAGGCCGACGACGGTGGGCCGGCAGGTGCCGGAGATCAGGTTGCGGGTGGTCCAGCGGACGGCATCAAACATTTCCATCGTTGGTCACCTCGCTCATGGCGGAGGCGTGGATGGACTGCAGCCGCTCCACGGCGTTGACGAGTTCGGCGGCGTTTGCGACAACGGTGAAGGCGCCGGCGCCTTCCAGTTCGCCGTCCGGCGCGAATCCCCACGCCACGCCGATGCAGTCCAGCCCGTTGGCAATGGCACCGGAGACGTCCTGCGCGCGGTCCCCCACCATGACGGCGTGGTGGGTGTCGAGGTCCTTCAGGGCGGCTGCGATGATCTCCGTTTTTCCGAGCGGAACGCCGTCGACTGCGGATTCATTGTCCGCGGAGCCGTGGATGCCGCGGAAGAGCCCATCGATGCCGTGGTGGGCCAGGACGGTCCGGGCGATGGTCTGCGGTTTCTGCGTCGCCACGGCCACGGGCAGGCCGGCTGCCACGAACGTTTCCAGGACTTCCCGGATACCCGGGTAAAGCCGGCCCTGGGCGATTCCGGTCTCCGCGTAGTAGGCGCGGTACCGGCGGATCACGTCGTCGAGGCGGTCCGCCGGCACCTTCGCCACGCTCAGCAGCGCATCGCTGAGCTTGGGGCCAATCATGGAATCGAGCAGGTCCTGGCTGGGCACGGGAAGTCCCAGCTCCTTCAGGGCCGAGGAGATTCCGTCAGTTATCCCACCGGCAGGATCGACAAGAGTGCCGTCCAGGTCAAAGATCACGGGCACTGTTGTTGAAGTCACCGGGTTAGTTTCTCATGCCTTTACGGGTGCCCGAAACTCGCATTCCACCAGCGGAATACTTCCGGTGGAACCGCGCAGAGGTCAGCTGAGGATTTCGGCCAGGAACGCGGCGGTGTGGCTGGTGGTGGAGGTGGCCACCTGCTCGGGGGTTCCCGTGGCCACGATCTTCCCGCCGCCGGAGCCGCCGTCAGGCCCCAGGTCAACGATCCAGTCCGCACTCTTGATGACGTCAAGGTTGTGCTCGATGGTGATGACCGTGTTGCCTTTGTCCACCAGCCCCTGCAGGACCAGCAGCAGCTTCCGGATGTCCTCGAAGTGCAGGCCAGTGGTGGGCTCGTCCAGGACGTAGACGCTGCGGCCGTTGGACCGCTTCTGCAGCTCGGCCGCCAGCTTCACGCGCTGCGCCTCGCCGCCGGAAAGGGTGGTGGCAGGCTGTCCAAGGCGGACGTAGCCCAGGCCGACGTCCACCAGCGTGTTCAGGTGCCGTGCGATCGGCGAAAAAGCCGCGAAGAACTCGGCACCTTCCTCGATGGGCATGTTGAGGACGTCGGCGATGGTCTTGCCCTTGTAGTGGACTTCAAGGGTTTCCCGGTTGTACCGGGCGCCGTGGCACACCTCGCAGGGCACATAGACATCCGGCAGGAAGTTCATCTCGATCTTCAGGGTGCCGTCGCCCGAGCATGCCTCGCAGCGGCCGCCCTTGACGTTGAAGGAGAACCGGCCGGGCAGGTAGCCGCGGACCTTCGCTTCGGTGGTCTCGGCGAAGAGCTTGCGGATGTTGTCGAAGACGCCGGTGTAGGTGGCGGGGTTTGAACGCGGTGTCCGGCCAATGGGGCTCTGGTCAACGTGGACCACCTTGTCGAGGTGCTCGAGGCCCTGGACCGTCTTGTGCCGGCCGGCCACCTGCTTGGCCCCGTTGAGCTTGTTGGCGAGCACCTTGTAGAGGATTTCGTTGACCAGCGTGGACTTGCCGGAGCCACTGACGCCCGTAACGGCTGTCAGCAGGCCCAGCGGGAAGGCTGCGTCCACGTTGGTGAGGTTGTTCTCCCGCGCGCCGACCACCTTCAGTTCGCGCTTCTTGTCGTACTTGCGGCGCTTCTTGGGGATCTCGATGCTCTTCCGCCCGGACAGGTAGTCGCCGGTCAGGGAGTTGGTGTTGTCGAGGAGCTCCTTGTAAGAACCGGAGTGGACCACCTGGCCGCCGTGCTCACCGGCACCCGGCCCAATGTCGACGATCCAGTCCGCCACCTGGATGGTGTCCTCGTCATGCTCCACCACGATCAGGGTGTTGCCCATGTCGCGGAGCCGCGTGAGGGTGTCGATCAGGCGGCGGTTGTCGCGCTGGTGAAGACCGATGGAAGGTTCGTCCAGGACGTAAAGGACACCCACCAGGCCTGAGCCGATCTGGGTGGCCAGGCGGATACGCTGCGCCTCGCCGCCGGACAGGGTGGCGGACGGCCGCTCCAGGTTCAGGTACTCCAGGCCCACATCCAGGAGGAATGTCAGCCTGGCCTGGATCTCCTTGAGCACCTGGTGGGCAATCTGCGCTTCACGGCCGGTGAGGACAAGGTTGTCCAGGAACGCTGCGCATTCACGCATGGGCAGCGCTGCCACTTCGGCAATGGACTTACCGTTGATCAGCACCGACAGTGAGGCCGGGTTCAGCCGCGCTCCATTGCAGGCAGGGCAGGGAATCTGGCGCATGTACTCTTCGTAGCGGTCGCGCGCCCAGTCAGAGTCGGTCTCGCCGTGCTTGCGGTGGACATACTGGATGGCGCCTTCGAAGCCGGTGCTGTACTTGCGTTCGCGGCCGAACCGGTTGCGGTACTGCACCACCACCTTGTGGTCCTTGCCGTGCAGGACAGTCTGGCGGACATCCTTGCCAAGCTTTTCCCAGGGGGTGTCCATGGAGAACCCGAGCTCCTTGGCCAGGCCCTCCAGGAGCCGGTTCCAGTACTCGGTGGTGGCGGTGCCGAGGGACCAGGGCGCGATGGCGCCTTCCGACAGGGAAAGCTCGGGGTTGGGGACGATCAGCTCGTCATCCACCTCCAGCTTGGTGCCGATGCCGCTGCAGGCAGCGCAGGCCCCGAACGGGTTGTTGAAGGAGAAGGACCGCGGTTCGATTTCGTCGATGGCGAGCGGGTGCTCGTTGGGGCAGGCAAGGTTTTCGGAGAAGGCCCGTGTGCGCCCGGCGTCATCGGCGTCGAGGTCGACGAACTCGGCCAGGACCCGGCCTTCGGCGAGGCCGAGGGCGGTTTCGATGGAGTCGGTAAGGCGCTGGCTGATGCCTTCCTTGACCACCAGGCGGTCCACCACCACTTCGATGGTGTGCTTGTACTGCTTGCCGAGCTTGGGCGGATCACTGAGCTGGATGAGGTCGCCGTCCACCCGCGCCCTGGAGTACCCCTTGGCCGAAAGCTCCTTGAAGAGGTCCACGAATTCGCCCTTGCGTCCCCGGACTACGGGTGCGAGGACCTGGAAGCGGGTTCCGTCCTCAAGCTCCAGCAGCTGGTCCACGATCTGCTGCGGCGTCTGCTTGGCCACGGGTTCACCGCAGACGGGGCAGTGCGGCCGGCCGACGCGTGCCCACAGCAGGCGCATGTAGTCGTAGATCTCGGTGATGGTTCCCACCGTTGACCGGGGGTTCTTGCTGGTGGACTTCTGGTCGATGGAGACCGCCGGCGACAGTCCTTCGATGAAGTCGACGTCGGGCTTGTCCACCTGGCCCAGGAACTGGCGCGCGTACGCGGAGAGGGACTCGACGTAGCGGCGCTGGCCTTCGGCGAAGATGGTGTCGAAGGCGAGGGATGATTTACCGGAACCGGACAGGCCGGTGAAGACGATCATGGCGTCACGCGGCAGGTCGAGGTCCACGTTGCGCAGGTTGTGCTCGCGCGCGCCCTTGACCACAAGCCGGGAAAGATCGTGGCGTTGGGGGCTGTCGGCGGAGGTGGCGGTGAAGGAAGCGGGGACGGCTGTTTCTTCGGCTACGGCTTTAGGCACCCCATAATGCTAATCGAAAATTTCTTCGAACGCGCACGGTTCCGCCCTCAGGGAACATCGTAGGCGGCGGCCAGCAGCTTCACCGCTTCCGCAAACGTTGCACCCTGCGCTTTGGCGGTGGCAGCGTAGGCCGCGGCGGCGTCGGACAGCCCGCCGAGGCGTTCGTCACGGGCACAGACCACGGTGCCGTTCCTGCCCCGGGTTGCCACGATCCCTGCTGCTTCGAGCTCCTTATAGGCGCGCGCCACAGTGTGCGGTGCGACGTCCAGCCGCTCTGCCAGCGCCCGGACCGCAGGCAGCCTGGTGCCGGGCACCAGGGCCCCATTGTCCACCTGGTGGATCACCTGCAGGCGCAGCTGCTCAAAAAGGGCCACGGTGCTGGTGGAGTTTGGCTTCCACGCCCCGGGAAATTCGGCCGCGGAGCTCACAGCCCGGCCTCAAGGGCACCGGAGCGGCCCGGAGCCGCCGAGAACTGGGCGGTGTAGAGCCGTGCGTAGAAGCTGTTCGCGGCCAACAGGCCCTGGTGCGTGCCCTGCTCAACAATGCGTCCGTGGTCCATGACGAGAATTAGATCAGCGTTCCTGACGGTGGACAAACGGTGCGCGATGACAAAGCTGGTCCTCCCCCGCCGCAGCCGGAGCATGGCCTGGCGGATCAGCAGTTCCGTCCTAGAATCGACGGAACTGGTTGCCTCATCGAGGATCAGCACGGCGCGGCCGGCCAGTTGTGCCCTGGCGATGGTGATGAGCTGCCGCTGGCCCTGACTGAGGGGTTCGCCCCCGTTTTCCAGCACGGTGTCGTAGCCGTCCGGCAACGACCTGGTGAAGCGGTCAACGTAGCTGGCCTCCGCCGCCGCCAGGATCTCCTCTTCAGAGGCGCCGGGCAATCCATAGGCGATGTTGTCCCTGATGGTCCCGCCAAACAGCCACGTGTCCTGGAGCACCACACCGAACTGCCCGCGCAGCCGGTCCGGCCGGACAGCGGCGATGTCGGTGCCGCCCATGGTGATCCGGCCCGTGCCCGGTTCGTAGAACCGCGTCAGCAGGTTCACCACCGTGGTCTTCCCGGCCCCGGTATGGCCCACAATGGCAACCATCTGGCCAGGTTCCACTGCGAAGGACAGGTTCCGGACTGCGGGCGCCGCGCCGGGGTAGCCGAACGTCACGTCGTCAAAGACGATGCGGCCGCCCGACGGCGCTTCCAGCGTGCCGCTCTCCGCGTCCTCTTCCGAGTCGAGGAGGGCAAACACGCGCTCCGCCGATGCCACGCAGGACTGGATCAGGTTGAGCAGGCCGCCGATCTGGCCCACCGGCTGGGTGAACAGCCGGCTGAACTGTATGAATGCCTGGATCCCGCCGATGGTCATGGCGCCTGCGATGACCTGGAGGGCGCCAACCACGGCGACGGCGATGTAGTTGAGGTTTGCCATCAGCACCATCAGGGGCTGCACCACGCCGGCGGAATACTGCGCCTTGGTTGCCGCGCGGGCCAACCTGCTGTTGCTGCTGGCAAAAACCTCGGCCGCCTGCGGCTGCTGCCCGAAGGCCTTGATCACCTCATGGCCCGTGATGAATTCCTCGACGTGGGAGTTCAGCTCCCCTGTTTCCGTCCACTGGCGGGCGAAATGCTCCTGCGACCTGCGGGCCACGAGCACCGTCACACCCATGGACAGCGGAACGGAGGCGATGGCGATGCAGGCCAGGAGGGGCGATATCCACAGCATCATCGCGAGCGACCCGAACAACATCAGGACGGACATGATCAGCTGGGTGAGGAGCTGGTTCAGCGCCTGGGAGATGTTGTCGATGTCGTTGGTGGCCCGGCTCAGCACGTCGCCGCGGGACCGTTCCCGGAAGTAGGTGGACGGGAGCCGGTGCAGTTTGCCTTCCACCGCGCCGCGCAACCCGTACATGACGCCCTGAACGGACCGGGCAGTCAGGGAACCCTGAACCCAGTTGAACAGCGACGTGAAGATGTACATCAGCGATACAGCAGCCAGCAGGAGGCCGAGCCCTTCCTGGTCCAGCGCTCCCCTGACCACCCCGTCCACCACCAGGTCGGTGGCGTCGCCGAGGAGTTTTGGGGCTGCCACATTCAAGGCCGCGAAGCAGCAGGTGGCGGCAACGGCGCCCAGCATAAGGGCCCGGAATGGCCGCAGCAGGCCCAGCAACCTTCCGGCGGTGCGCCAGAAGCCGGCACCGCCCGTGTCGGTGCCGCCCGTGTCGGTGCCGGGAGCCGCCGTCATTGCGGGCCGTCCAGTGCAAGCTGCGAGTCGGCGATTTCCCGGTAGGTGGACGACGTTTCCAGCAGCTCGCCGTGTGTTCCCTGCGCAACGAGCCGCCCGCCGTCGAGCACCAGGATCAGGTGGGCATCCTCCACCGCGGCGATGCGTTCGGCCACGACAATCCTGGTGGCCGCGGCCAGACGCACGTCCAAAGCCTGCCGAAGCCGGGTGTCCGTGTCATAGTCCAGGGCGGAGAAGCTGTCGTCAAAGAGGTACAGCGGGGCCTTGCGCAACAGCGCGCGGGCTATGCACAGCCGCTGCCGCTGCCCGCCGGAGAGGTTGGTGCCGCCCTGCCCTACCGGCGTTGCCAGCCCCAGCGGGAGGTCCCGCATGAAGCGCATGGTTTGTGCCGCCTCGAGGACCTCCCAGAGCTCGTGGTCGGAGGCTTCGGGTGAAGCCATCCGCAGGTTGTCTGCAATAGTCCCGGAAAACAGGTGGGAGTGTTGCGGGACGATCGACATGGATCTGCGCAGGAAGTCCAGCGGCAGTTCCCGGACATCGGTGCCGTCGAGGAGGATGCTGCCTTCGGTGGTGTCGAGGAACCTCGGAACCAGGTTCAGCAGCGTTGATTTGCCGCTGCCGGTGGATCCGATGATCGCCGTGGTGGTGCCGGGCGCGGCCACGAAATTCAGGCCTGCCAGCACCGGCGCTTCCGCCCCCGGGTAGGAGAAGCCAACACCCCTGAACTCCAGCGCTGCGGGCGCGGCGGGGGGCGTCACCGGATCCTCCGGGGCCACGGCAGGGCGCGACGGCGGGAAGCCGGCAGGGCCGGCGACGGAGGGTTTGGTATCCAGCACCGCAGAGATCCGCTCGGCGCAGACTGCCGCCCGCGGGGCGGTCATCAGCACGTACATGGACATCATGATGGCCAGGAGGATCTGCAGGATGTAGGCGATAAAGGCCGTCAGTGCGCCCAGGTTCATCTCGCCGGCCTGGATCCGGTGGCCGCCGAACCAGACCACCGCCACCGAGGAAAGGTTCACCACGAGCATGATCATGGGCAGCATGCCGGCCACGAGCAGCGCAGACTGCAGGTTGTTGGCCGTGAGGCTGGAGTTGGCGCGGGCGAACCGGCGAGTCTCGTGGTCCTGCCGGACGAAGGCGCGGATGGCGTTGGCGCCGATGATCTGCTCGCGCAGGATGCCGCCGGCGTTGTCGAGCAGGTCCTGGCCGTCGCGGTAGAGCGGAATGAGGCGGCGGACGATCAGTGCCATGATCAGGACGAGCAGCGGCACGATGACGATGACGACGGCGGACAGTGCCACGTCCTGCTGCAGGGCAAGGATGATGCCGCCCACGCCCATGGCTGGGCCCGCCACCAGCATCGTGAACACCAGGATGGCGAAGGACTGCACCTGCTGGGTGTCATTGGTGGCCCGGGTGGTCAGGCTTTGGGTGCCGAACCGGGCAACTTCCAGGGAGGACAAGGACTGGATCCGCGCAAAGATTTCCGCGCGGAGCCGGTGGCCGATCCGCATGGCCACCACGGCGCCCAAATACCCCGCGGCGATGGCAGCCGCTGCCTGGATAACGGCGATGCCGGCCATCACGACACCCAGGCGGGAAATCACGCCCGTATCACCGGGAACAATTCCGTCATCAATGATGGCGGCGTTGACGGTTGGCAGCAGGAGGTTGGCGGCTGCCTGGATCAGCTGCAGAAGGACGACGGCGGCGACGGAGCCTTTTTGGTCCGAAAGCAGCCGCCTCATCAAACCGATCAGCAACGAACCTCCAGTTCAGTCGGGGGCCGTCGGGGCCGGATGGCGGCCTCTCCCCCAGAAGCCACTCGGCCATTGTAAGCCAGATCACTTTCCAGCACCGTCAAGGACATGACAGGCCCGTCGAGCCGGCTGCACAGCGGCAGGACAGCGGCGGGAAAGCGCTCAGTCCGCCTTGCGGCCAACCGCGAAGACCCTGCGGAAGGGAAACACGGTGCCGTGCCGCCCCTGCGGGTAGGCTGCACGGAGCGCGTCCGCGTATTCCGCTTCGAAAACAGCACCGTCCTCCGGCGAAAGCACGGCCAGGACGGGGCGCAGGGCGGTTCCACGAACCCATTCCAGGACGGGGTCCGGCCCGGGCAGCAGCTGCTGGTAGGTGGTTTCCCACGCGTCCGCGGTGCACCCGGCATCGAGCATGATCTCAAGGTACTCAGCGGGTTCGCTGACGGATTCTCCGCCCCGCAGGACGCCATCGAGCTGGGCCGCCCAGCGCGATGATCCTGCCAGCTGGCGCATCAGCTGATGGGACGGGGCGTTGAAGTTCCCGGGCACCTGCATCGCGAACCAGCCGCCGGGGCGCAGCGCGGCCAGCCAGGTCCGCAGCAGGTCCTGGTGCCCGGGGACCCATTGCAGCGCTGCGTTCGTCACCACCACATCCGTGTCAGCGGCAGGCAGCCAGTCGCGGATGTCCTGCTGCTCAAACGTGAGGGACGGCTGCGCGGCGGCGAGCTCCGCGGCTTTGCCCAGCATCTGGGCCGAGGAGTCCACTCCCACCACGCGGGCACCGGGCCAGCGGCTGGCGAGCGTTGCCGTCAGGTTGCCGGGTCCGCAGCCGAGGTCAACCACCTGGCCGGGGTTGGCGGCGTGGATCCTCCCGGTGAGGTCGAAGAATGGGCGGTTCCGGTAATCGCCGAACTGAACGTACTTCGCCGGATCCCATTTCATAAGTTGCTCCCTGCCTTCGTGCTGACTCTGCTACGGGAAGCCTAGCCGGGGCGAACAGCGGCAGCACCGTACGCCGGACCCACGGATTTCCTGCCGCAGCGGGGCACTAAGCTGGAAAACAATGAAACTCGTTGACCAGCTGACCGATCTGACCGCGCCGGGACCGTCGGCCGCCGTCGACCCCGACGACCTGTACACCCGCTTCGTGGAATGGACTGAAAGCCGCGGCCTGGACCTGTACCCGGCGCAGGACGAGGCCATCATGGAGCTCGCCACCGGCGCCAACGTCATCCTCGCAACACCCACTGGATCCGGGAAATCACTGGTTGCCATCGCGGCCCACTTCCAGGCGATGGCGCTGGGCCGGCGCAGCTACTACACGGCGCCCATCAAGGCGCTGGTATCGGAAAAGTTCTTTGCGCTCTGCGAGATTTTCGGTGCTGAGAACGTGGGCATGATCACCGGCGATTCGGGCGTGAACCAGGACGCCCCGATCATCTGCTGCACCGCCGAGATCCTGGCCAACATCGCCCTGCGCGAGGGCGACACTGCGGACCTGGGCTCCGTCATCATGGACGAGTTCCATTTCTACTCGGACCCGCAGCGCGGCTGGGCCTGGCAGGTGCCGCTGCTGGAACTGCCGCAGGCACAGTTCCTCCTCATGTCCGCCACACTGGGCGACGTGACCCGGTTTGAGAAGGGCCTCACAACGCTCACCGGGCGCCCCAGCACCACCGTGAGCTCGGCCGAGCGGCCCATCCCGCTGCATTTCTACTACCACGAGACCCCGGTCCACGAGACCCTCGAAGAGCTGCTGTCCACCAGGCAGGTTCCGGTGTACGTGGTTCACTTCAGCCAGCTCGAAGCGATCGACCGCGCCCAGACGCTCATGAGCATCAATGTGTGCACGCGGGAAGAGAAGGACAAAATCGCGGACCTCATCGCGAACTTCCGGTTCGCGGCCGGGTTCGGGAAGACGCTCAACCGGCTGGTCCGCCACGGGATCGGGGTACACCACGCCGGCATGCTGCCGAAGTACCGGCGGCTCGTGGAGCAGCTGGCGCAGGCGGGACTGTTGAAGGTCATCTGCGGTACGGACACCCTGGGCGTGGGCATCAACGTTCCCATCCGCACCGTGCTGCTCACTGCTTTGAGCAAGTACGACGGCGTCCGCACCCGGCTGCTCAACTCCCGCGAGTTCCACCAGATTGCCGGGCGCGCCGGCCGGGCAGGGTACGACACCGCCGGCACAGTGGTGGTGCAGGCCCCGGAGCACGTCACCGAAAACGTCAGGGCCATGGCGAAGGCCGTGGCCAAGTTCGGCGACGACCAGAAGAAGCTGCGCCAGGTGGTGAAGAAGAAGCCCCCTGAGGGTTTCGTCTCCTGGGGCGAACCCACCTACCGTCGGCTCGTGGAATCCGTTCCGGACCCGCTGGCGTCCAGCTTCACGGTCACCCACGCCATGCTGATGAACCTGATGGAACGTCCCGGAGACCCGTTCGCCGCCGCACGCCGGCTGCTGACGGAGAACCATGAAAGCCGGCCGGCGCAGCTCCGGCTGATGAAGAAGGCCCTGGGCATCTACCGCGAGCTGCTGGCGGCCGAAGTTGTGGAACGGATCCCGGAAGCCGAACAGGGTCCGGACGGCCGCGCCGTCCGCCTGACGGTGCACCTGCAGGCCAACTTCGCACTCAACCAACCGCTCTCCCCCTTCGCGCTCGCCGCGCTGGAGCTCCTGGACCCGGAGTCGCCGTCGTACGCCCTGGACGTGGTGTCCATCATCGAGGCGACCCTGGAAAAGCCGCGCCAAATCCTCTCCGCGCAGCAGAAGAAGGCCCGCGGCGAGGCGGTGGCCGCCATGAAGGCTGACGGGATCGAGTACGACCAGCGGATGGCGATGCTGGACGAAGTGACATACCCGCAACCGCTGGCGGATATCCTGGCCGAGGCCTTCGAGGTCTACCGCAAGGCCGCCCCGTGGGTTGGCGACTTCGAGCTGGCGCCCAAATCCGTGGTCCGGGACATGTACGAACGCGCCATGAACTTCGGCGAGTTTGTCCAGTTCTATGGGCTGGCCCGCTCGGAAGGCATCGTGCTGAGGTACCTGGCCGACGCGTTCAAGGCCCTCCGGCAGACCGTCCCGCAGGACATGCTCCGCGACGATTTGGAAGACCTGACCGCCTGGTTGGGCGAACTGGTCCGGCAGGTGGACTCCAGCCTCCTGGACGAATGGGAGGAACTGGCGTCCGGGGCCATGCCCACGCCGCACGACGCACCGCCGCCTCCCCCGCCGTCGCTGACGTCCAACATCCGCGCCTTCCGCGTGATGGTCCGCAACGAGATGTTCCGCCGCGTGGAGCTCTTCGCCGATGAGGACGCCGCGGCACTGGGTGAACTCGACGGCGGCTCCGGCTGGGACGCCGACCGCTGGGAAGACGCCCTGGACGACTACTTCGACGAACACGACGACATCGGCACCGGACCGGACGCCCGCGGGCCCGGACTGCTGATCATTACGGAGGAAGCCGGGGTGTGGAAGGTGCGCCAGATCTTCGACGACCCGGCGCGGAACCACGACTGGGGCATCTCCGCCGAAGTGAACCTGGCGGAATCGGACGAAACCGGCACCGCGGTCCTGAGGGTAACGGGCGTCAACCGGCTTTAGGTAAGCTCGGATAATGAGTGCAATCCGCCCCGCAACCGAGCACGACGTCCCGGCAATCCTCCGGATGATCCACGAACTGGCGCACTACGAAAAGGAGCCGGACGCGGTCCGGAACACCCCTGAAATGCTGCAGGCAGCCCTCTTTGGCGGTAACCCGCGGGTGTTCGCGGCCATGGCCGAAAATGCGGCAGGCGAAGTGCAGGGCTTCGCCCTGTGGTTCCTGAACTATTCCACATGGGAGGGCGTTCACGGGATCTACCTCGAGGACCTCTACGTCAGTCCGGCGGCCCGCGGCGAGGGGCACGGGAAGGCCCTGTTGAAGCACCTGGCGGGTATCGCCGTGGAGAACGGCTACGCCCGGGTGGAATGGAGCGTGCTCGACTGGAACGAGCCCTCCATCAACTTCTACCGCAGCCTGGGTGCCCGGCCGATGGACGGGTGGTCGACGTTCCGGCTTACCGGCGAAGCCCTGGACCAGTTTGGCAGCCCAGTTCCGGCCGCGGCCCGTGGCTGAGGCAGGCCACCGGATCCGTGCACGCCATGAGTTCCGCGGCATGCGCACCGTGGAGCACGTCTTCACCGTGCCCCTGGACCATGCCGCCAGCGGCGGGGACGCAGAAACCATCACCGTCTTTGCCCGCGAATATGTTGCGGCCGGCCACAGCGCCGAGGAAGCGGAGAACCTGCCCTGGCTGTTGTTCCTGCAGGGCGGGCCGGGAGGGCGCGGCAACAGGTTCGGGACCCTGGGCGGTTGGAGCAAGGCAGCGGCCAAGGACTTCCGCATCCTCATGCTGGACCAGCGCGGAACCGGCCTGTCCACCCCGGCGGACCGCAACACGCTTCCGCTGCGGGGGTCGGCCGCCCGGCAGGCCGCCTACCTGGAGCACTTCCGCGCCGACTCGATCGTCGCCGACGCAGAACTCATCCGCAAAGCGCTGGGCATCCCGTACTGGACCATCTATGGCCAGAGTTACGGCGGGTTCTGTGCCCTGACCTATCTCTCCTTCGCCCCGGGGGCCCTTCGCCAGGTGCTCATCACCGGGGGGCTCGCCCCGCTGACGGGTCCGGCGGACGACGTATACCGCGCCACGTACCAACGGGTTGCGTCACGGAACGCGGAGTACTTCTCGTGGTACCCGGAGGACCGGGAGGCCCTGGAAAGGATCGCACGGCACTTGCGCAGCAAACACGAAACCCTGCCCGACGGCAGTCCGCTCACAGTGGAGCGGCTGCAGATGCTGGGGGCGTTCCTGGGCGGGAACACCCGGGTGGACAGCCTCCACTACCTGCTCGAGGACGCCTTCACGGACACCCCCGACGGGCCCAGGCTCGCGGACGGGTTCCTGGAGCAGGTGCATGGCGTGGTCTCGCGGGGGTCCAACCCGCTGTACGCCCTGATGCACGAGTCCATTTATGGCCAGGGCCAGGCAACGGACTGGGCCGCCTGGCGGGTGCTGGACGAGTACCCCGAGTTCCGGCCTGACGCCGAACCGCTGCTGCTCACCGGCGAGATGGTCTACCCCTGGTACTTCGACCAGGACCCCGCGCTGCGGCCGCTCCGGGATGTGGCCGGACTGCTGGCCGCCAAGAACGACTGGAAGCCGCTTTACGACGTCCGCGTGCTCGCCGCCAACCGGGTGCCCGTGGCTGCTGCTGTTTACTCGGACGACATCTACGTGGACCGGAAACTCTCCTTGGAGACCGCAGCCACGGTCCGCGGGCTCCAGGTCTGGGAAACGGGCGATTTCCACCACGATGGCATTGCCGACGACGGTGAGGGAATCTTCGCGCGGCTGTTGGGGATGGTGGCGTCAGGCCGCCGCTGATTGCCGGTGCGCCGAAGCCCTGGCCATCACCGCGGCAGCCAGGACGCAGGCGGCGATAGCGCCGGCAAGCATGTTGAGGCCAAAGTACCCTGCCCCGCTCAGGACCAGGCCGGAGGCGGCGCCGCCGACGGCTCCTGCCGCACCCATCAGCATGTCCGAGACCCCCTGGACCACCACGCGTGCGTCCTGCTCCACGCTTTCGGCCAGCAGCGTGGAGCCGGCGACGGTGGATGCTGACCAGCCCAGTCCCAGCAGCACGAGTCCGGCGGCCACCGCGGCGGTGGAGTCCTGCCCGAAACCGGCCACGGCGACACCCGCAATCAGCGTGGCGAAGCCGATGATAATGGTCTCCGTCCTGCCTGCCTTGTCCGTCAGCCACCCCATGACTGGAGACAGGGCGAACATGCCGGCGATGTGCAGCGAAATGGTGAAGCCGATGATCACCAGGACCCCACCGTCGGCTGCGTGGCCGGCGTGCGGCAACCCTGGCCCCTCGACCAGGTGCTGCAGGTGCAGCGGCGTCATGGACATCACGCCCACCATGACGGCGTGGGCACCAACCACCGCGGTGACGGCCAGCAGCGCCATCCGGGAACCGTGGATGGCCCGCAAGCCGGTGGTGAGCCTTCCTGCCGGCTTCCGCCGACGACGCGTGCCGGTTCCGGCGCCGGCCGCAGGGTCAACCCCGGCGCCGTAGGCGGCCTTGTCCCGGTGATCCGCGTTCTGGTACCGGGGAGTGTGCGCGTGGGGCCGGCCTGCCGGCCCCGCGGCACGGGCCGCAAGTTCCCGCGCCAGCAGCAGCGGGTCCGGGCGGAGGCCGGCGAACACGAGGATGATGGCCAGCAGCAGTCCGGCGCTGGAGATGGCGAACGGTCCGGCTACTGGCGGCAGTCCCAGCGCCTGCCCTACAGCGGCGCCGGGCTGAATCAGGTTCGGGCCGGCCACGGCGCCGATGGTGACCGCCCAGACGACCGTTGCCAGCGCCCGGCCGCGGTGTCCGGCGTCGGCAAGGTCGACGGCGGCGAAACGGGCCTGCAGGTTTGCGGCGGTGCCGGCCCCGATGCCCGCCGCACCCAGCATGAGGAGCACGAACAACCCGGTTACCACTGAGAGCACCATCAGGAGGGCGCCGGCCAGCGCCGCGAGCATGCCGGCCACCTGGCCTGCCCTGCGGCCCCTGCGGTCCGCCAGTGCCGCGAGCGGTAGTGCGGTCAGGGCGGCTCCGAGGGTCATGACGGTGGCCACCGCTCCTGCCCAGGCGCTGGAGCCGGACAGTTCGACGGCGAGGATGGAGCCGATGGAGACGGTGGCGCCCGTGCCGATGCCGCTAAAAACCTGCGCAGCAGCCAAGAGGGCTACGGTGCGCCGCTGCACCCTTACAACCTCACGCTCCGCCATGATGGCCATGGACCGAGCATAGTCCCGCGGTACGCCGTCCAGCAGTGGTTATAAACCAAAGACCGCAGTCCCGGCGCTGATGCTGCCGGGACTGCGGTCCGCTGAAACGGGATGAAGCGTCTATTCGGCGTCGCTGTGGCTCTTCCGGACGTCCTCTTCGAGGCGCGGGTCCATGTGGGCTTCCTTGGCCTTGGAGCTGAGCAGGCTGGCAACGACGGCGATGACGATGGTGCCGACGATGACCGCGAGGGACACGAACGTGGGGATTTCAGGTGCCCATTCGATGTGCTTGCCGCCGTTGATGAACGGCAGCTCGTTCACGTGCATGGCGTGCAGGACCAGCTTGACGCCGATGAACGCCAGGATGACGGACAGGGCGTGCTTCAGGTACACCAGGCGGTTCATGAGGCCGCCGAGCAGGAAGTACAGCTGGCGCAGGCCCATGAGGGCGAACAGGTTGGCGGTGAACACGATGAACGGGCTCTGGGTGAGGCCGAAGATTGCGGGAATCGAGTCCACGGCGAACAGCAGGTCCGTCAGGCCGATGGTGATGAACACGATCAGCATGGGGGTGAAGACCTTCTTGCCGTTCACGGTGGTGCGCAGCTTGCCTTCGTCGAACTTCTCCGACATGGGGATGACCTTGCGGATCCGGGCGATGAGGGGGTTTTCCTTGTCCTCTTCGTCTTCGCCCTCATCCTGGGCCTGCTTCCACGCGGTCCACAGCAGGAATGCGCCGAAGATGTAGAACACCCAGCTGAACTGCTCGATCACGATCGCGCCGAGCAGGATGAAAATGCCACGCAGGACCAGGGCGATGATGATGCCCACCATCAGCACTTCCTGCTGGTACTTCCTGGGCACCGAGAACCGGGCCATGATGATGATGAAGACGAAGAGGTTGTCGATGCTGAGGCTGTACTCAGTGACCCAGCCGGCAACGAACTGGCCGCCATACTCGTGGCCGGCGAAGAGGAACATGGCGCCGGCAAACAGCAGCGCCAGGGTGACGTAGAACGCCACCCACAGTCCGGCTTCCTTCATGGACGGTTCGTGCGGGCGGCGAACGACCAGGAGCAGGTCGATCAGGAGGATCAGGCCGAGGACGACAAATGAGCCGACCTCGAACCACAAGGGCAATTCGAGCACAGGGGTAGCCTTTCGCGGGGTACAGAGATGCGGTGTAAGTCTCTCCGGCCAGCCTGGGCACTTGGTGCTGATGCGGCGGGCCCGCTACGCCCGGCTGGGCAACCATGCCCTGCGTGTTGACGATCGTAGCGCTTGGGATACTCCCCTACGTGACGTTAACTGTACCGCAGCGCGGCTGGATGCGACCCCGTGGTGACGTATGTGTCAGGCGTGGCCGGCGGCCTGCATCTGGCGCAGTTCCTTCTTCAGTTCGCCGACCTCGTCCCTGATCCGGGCGGCCACTTCGAACTGCAGTTCCGCCGCAGCCCCGTGCATCTGCTCGGTCAGCTGCGCGATCATCCCCACCAGGTCCTCCGCCGGTGCTGCGGCCAGGCCGTCCGCCCGTACTTGCGCAGCGCCCTTCTTCGCGCCGGCCTTGGTTGACCCCGTGATGCCGCGCTTGCCCTTGCCGTAGTCGAAGCTTCCCAGCAGTGCATCGGTGTCGGCGTCTTCCTTGGCCAGCTGGTCCGTAATGTCGGCGATCTTCTTCCGCAAAGGCTGCGGATCAATCCCATGCTCGGTGTTGTACGCCACCTGGATGGCACGGCGCCGGTTGGTTTCATCGATCGCGTGGGCCATGGAGTCCGTGATCCGGTCCGCGTACATGTGCACCTGGCCGGAGACGTTACGGGCCGCGCGGCCGATGGTCTGGATCAGCGACGTGGAGGACCGGAGGAAGCCTTCCTTGTCGGCATCGAGGATGCTGACCAGCGAGACCTCGGGCAGGTCAAGGCCCTCCCTCAGGAGGTTGATGCCGACAAGGACATCGAACGTCCCCATCCGCAACTCCCTCAAAAGCTCCACGCGGCGCAGGGTGTCAACGTCCGAGTGCAGGTATTCGACTTTGACGCCGTGGCCCAACAGGTAGTCAGTGAGGTCTTCGGCCATCCGCTTGGTGAGGGTGGTTACCAGGACGCGTTCATTCTTTTCGGTACGCTTCTTGATCTCGCCCAGCAGGTCATCGATCTGCCCCTTGGTGGGCTTGACCACCACCTCGGGATCGATCAGGCCGGTGGGCCGGATGATCTGTTGGACAAAGCCGTCAGCCTTGCCCAGCTCGTATTTGCCGGGCGTTGCCGACAGGTAGACGGTCTGGCCGACGCGCTCAAGGAATTCGTCCCATTTCAGCGGCCGGTTATCCATGGCGGAGGGCAACCGGAAGCCGAAGTCCACGAGGTTCCGCTTCCGGGACATGTCACCTTCGTACATGGCGCCGATCTGCGGCACGGTCACGTGGGATTCGTCGATGACCAGCAGGAAGTCGTCCGGGAAATAGTCCAACAGGCAGTGCGGCGCCGTCCCGCGGGCGCGGCCGTCGATGTGGGAGGAGTAGTTTTCGATGCCGTTGCAGAAACCCATCTGCTGCATCATTTCCAGGTCATAAGTGGTGCGCATCCGGAGCCGCTGGGCCTCGACGAGCTTGTTTTGGCTCTCAAGGACCTGCAGGCGCTCTGCCAGTTCGTCCTCGATGCGCTTGATGGCGCGGCTCATCCGCTCGGGACCGGCCACGTAGTGCGAGGCCGGGAAGACGTACATTTCCTCTTCATCCTGGATGATTTCGCCGGTCAGCGGGTGAAGGGTCTGGATGTTTTCGATTTCGTCCCCGAAGAACTCGATCCGGATGGCGAGTTCCTCGTACATCGGGATGATTTCCACGGTGTCGCCGCGGACCCGGAACGTCCCGCGGTGGAAGTCCATGTCGTTGCGGGCGTACTGCATGGAGACGAACTTCCGGAGGAGGTCGTCCCGGTTCATTTCGGCGCCCTTGCGCAGCGTCACCATGCCGGCGATGTACTCTTCCGGGGTGCCAAGGCCGTAGATGCAGGACACGGTGGCCACCACGATGACGTCGCGCCGCGTGAGCAGGGCGTTCGTGGCGGAGTGACGCAGCCGCTCTACTTCCTCGTTGATGGACGAGTCCTTCTCGATGAAGGTGTCCGTCTGGGCCACATAGGCCTCAGGCTGGTAGTAGTCGTAGTAGGAGACGAAGTATTCCACCGCGTTGTTAGGGAGCAGTTCACGGAATTCGTTGGCCAGCTGCGCGGCGAGGGTCTTGTTCTGGACCATCACCAGGGTGGGCCTCTGCACCTGTTCAATGAGCCAGGCCGTAGTGGCACTCTTGCCGGTACCCGTGGCACCCAGCAGCACCACGTCCTTCTCGCCGTTGTTGATCCGCTCCGTCAGGTCGGCGATGGCGGCAGGCTGGTCGCCGGCCGGCTTGAACTCGCTGATG
>Ga0308160_10001492_pt1 | contig 32506 bp, 30 predicted proteins | sample PhyFR1_FD_201036 | JGI IMG/M metagenome (GOLD analysis project Ga0308160, IMG submission 201036) | Phyllosphere microbial communities from UC Gill Tract Community Farm, Albany, California, United States - DLSLF.R1 | ecosystem: Host-associated > Plants > Phyllosphere > Unclassified | place: USA... | reverse complement strand
ATACAATGGTCAAAAAGGCAGGAACCGCTTCAGTAATGTCATCCCATTCAATATGGACGATACCCTGAATCATCAACACACCGACAAACAACAAGGCTGGAGCTGTCGCGAAACCTGGCACAGATTGCGCAAGCGGTGCTAAAAACAGGCATAACAAGAACATCACACCAACCACAACAGCGGTTAAGCCTGTACGACCACCAGCAGCCACACCCGCAGATGATTCAATATAAGGTGTGGTAGACGATGTACCTAATGCTGCGCCTGCAACAATTGCTGTTGAATCTGCAAAAAGTGCTTTTTTCAAACGCGGTAATTTACCGTCTTTCAATAAGCCTGCACGATGTGATACACCGACCAATGTGCCTGTTGAGTCAAATAGATCAACCAGGAAGAACACAAAGATCACGCCCACTAAGCTTGCAGTGAACAGCCCTTCAAAATCCATTTGCATGAATGTCGGTGCAATAGAAGGAATCTCACCAACCACGCCCTGGAACTGGTTATAGCCCAATGCTGTAGAAATGGCAGTAATCACCAAAATACTGATAATAATCGCGCCACGCACCTTAAACTGGTGCATCACCACAACCATTAAGAAACCAAGCAAGGCCAGAAGTACTGAAGGTTGTTTTAAATCGCCCAAGCCCACCAAGGTTGCTGGATTATCGACAATAATGCCGGCATTTTTTAAAGCAACCAGTGCGAGGAACATACCAATACCGCCACCAATCGCCAGTTTTAATGACATTGGAATTGCGTTGACAATGGCTTCACGAATTTTAAACATGCTGATGGCAATAAAGATCAAACCTGAAACAAATACCGCAGCCAATGCAGTTTGCCAAGGCACACCCATTCCCATACATACCGAATAGGTAAAGTAAGCATTCAGGCCCATACCCGGCGCGAGTGCAATTGGATAATTTGCAACAAGTCCCATCACCAGACAACCGATTGCGGCTGCGAGACAGGTTGCGACAAACACAGCTCCATGATCCATGCCTGTTTCGGACAAAATCATTGGATTGACAATAATGATGTAACACATGGTTAAGAAAGTGGTTACACCTGCAAGAACTTCGGTGCGAAAACTGGTTTTGTTTTCGCTTAACTTAAATAAGCGTTCAAGCATATTCTCTGAAGATGGATTAGGAGTCGTCATGACTTTACCCCGGTAAGTAAACTTTATGCCGTCAGCACGCTATAAAATTAATGATCCGCTAGGTCGAATCACCATTAATTTTATAGATGTCTAAGCAATGGATATGCCAACTTTTATATTTAAAAACAAGTAGATTGAACAATTTATCAGTGAAGCTAAAACAGCCAGATGACAAAAATTGTAAAACAAAAAAGCTGCATAAATGTTATGCAGCTCTACTTCATTTAAATAAATCATATACTTATAAAATAAATATAATGATTCAATTATGGTCGTGGCAAATTATAGCACAATGATTTTTTATTGTTTCTAAAATTTATTATTCAATAAAATTCAATAGCATATCTATCTTTTTTAATTTACCAATTCAGGTTTAGCGACTAAAGTTCACTTGATTTTGCAATTAAGTAAACTGAGGAACGAACTTCAACAACTTCATCGACCTGCTTATAAATAAAATTATGAGGAGATGGCTCAATAATATTGAGTGACTGAGAGCTTTCATGAATTAACTGATTCACCTCTCTCTTTTTTTTCATTTCTGCATCTTGGTAAACCCAATAACCAAGCACTAGCACGGCAAAAATGATGCTTAGAATTAATAATTTTTTCATAACAAAATTTTATTGATTAGGTAACTTTTTATTATATTAACAAACAATCACAATAAAGCGTGATGTATTTCACACTTTTCAAAATCTTTTTTGTATTTAAATATAATCTTCTAATTATTATAAAAATTATTCTTTTCAGCTTTAAAAAATCCCGATCAATTTCGGGATTTTTCAATGTCTGCAAAAACAACTTTAAGCTGCCTGCTGCTCATCCCGCTTAAATACCAGTTCTCCTTTAAGTGAACTTTCCGCATCAAAATAATAACCATCAGTATTAAATGATTTTAAATCTTCAGCCCGATTGAGCTGGTTTTCGATAATATAGCGTGCCATTAACCCCCGTGCTTTTTTGGCATAAAAACTAATGACTTTATATTTGCCATTTTTTTGATCCAAGAATACCGGCTTAATAATTTCAGCTTTAACTTTAGGCTCAATGACAGATTTATAATATTCATCCGATGCAATATTCACCAATAATTCTGAATTGGCATTTTCCAGATCTTGATTGATTAAGCCAGTAATACGATCGCCCCAGAATTGGTATAAGTTATGACCACGTGGATTGTTCAATTTTGTGCCCATTTCTAGACGGTACGGCATCATCAAGTCTAAAGGACGCAACAAGCCATAAAGCCCAGACAACATACGCAAATGATCTTGTGCAAATTCAATATGTTGATCATTCAGATCATAGGCATTTAACCCAGTATACACATCTCCTTTAAAGGCAAACAAAGCCTGACGTGCATTGGAGAAATTGAACTCGGACTGCCAGTCATTGAAACGCGCAACATTCAATTTGGCAATTTTTTCACTTACACTCATTAAGTTGGATAGATCTGCAGCAGACAGTTTACGACTTACGTCTATAAGTTCTTGTGAATGTTCCAGCAATCTTGGTAAGGTATGTGCATCGGTTGGTAGTGCAGATTCATAATCTAAAGTCTTGGCAGGAGAAATTAAGGCGAGCATGAATAACCTGATCAAAAAATAATTAAACAAACTATAACAGTAGACTTATTTTATTTCCAATTTGTGTTTTTACTGAACATTATCGGTAAAATACCTCATTCTCCTGTTATTCATCGGTTGTAATATGTCCGAGCAAATTTTCATTCAAGGTCCTGTGGGTCAACTTGAAATTTTTGTTGATTATCCACAGGGTGAAGTGAAAGGATTCGCGGTTGTATGCCACCCCCATCCCTTGCAAGGCGGTAATCCGCAGCATAAAGTACCTACATTTTTGGCTCAAATGTTTCTTGAGCGCGGTTGCATTGTTTATCGTCCGAGTTTCCGTGGCTCAGGTCAAAGCGATGGCCTGCATGACGAAGGCTATGGTGAAACGGATGACATTTTAGAAGCCATTAAACAAATTCGCAGTAAACATATCAGCCTGCCTTTTTATGCAGGTGGTTTTAGTTTTGGCGCCCATGTTATGGCAAAAAGCTATAATGCACTGCCTGATGAAATTAAACCGAAGCAATTGATTTTATGTGGTTTACCAACAGCAACTGTGGCAGGTCTGCGGCATTATGTTACCCCTGCCATTAAAGGTGATATTCTGTTTATCCATGGTGAGGCCGATGAAGTCACTTTATTATCTGACTTAATCGAATGGGCTAGACCACAACGTCACCTGTTAACGATATTACCAGGTGCAAACCATTTCTTTACTGGATATTTAAAGCAATTGCGTGTTGCAATCTCTCGCTTTTTAGTTGCTTAACCGGCATAGAAAATGGATCAAAAGACCGTCATCAGATGGTCTTTTTTTAATTTAATTTTTCCAGTAAAAATAGCTGTATTGAAATCGCTTTTTATTATTTTTACCAAGCGTGCAAATCCAAAAAGTGACCCATTAAAAATTGAGATGAAAAAAATGCGACTTATAAAAGCCGCATTGATACTTATATTTTAAGATTAGCCTGTCGTCCATTTAAACTCGCTAAAAGATTCATCTTCTTTTAAAGTGTTCTCAACCGCTTGAGCCAATTGATTTAATAGACTTTGTTCGGTAATACGATCTAGCCAATCCTGCTCTTCATCTGGATACGAGGTAATCTCGCAAACTAAATGCCCTTCTTCATCATGACTCTGGCAAGTAACAGATAAAGGTAAAGACTGATTGTCTACACTTACAGCAACCTGATCACCACTTTGCGACAAGGTCTGAAAACCGTATTGACCCAATTCTTTAGACAAAAGATCTGCCACATATTCCTGAGTCACATGACAATCTTTCGGTTGCTGCGACACATGACCATGCTTTTCAAAGTTTGCAGTAAATTGTAATTTTCTCATCGGTGCATCCAAACGCATTTTTCTTGTATGGTTTTAGCATAAGCAATAAAAACAAAACAGCCAAGCAAAAGCTTGGCTGTTGTCTAAAAAATACACAATATTAGACTAATTACTCACTCACTTGAATCGCTAAACCGGCTTGATTTGCAAGTTCAGTAAATGTCGGGAAACTGGTTGCCACAGTTTCTGTACCGATAATTTTGATTTCGCCTGAAGTACGTAAGCCCGCCATAGAAAAACTCATCGCAATACGATGGTCATGATGCGATTCAATTTCACCACCATTGAAAATTGCAGACCAGTCACCTGATTTACCTTTACCTTCAATAATGATGCCATCATCGGTTGGTGTGCAGTCAATGCCCATGGTTTTTAGGCCATCTGCCATGACTTGGATACGATCCGATTCTTTCACACGAAGTTCGGCAGCACCGGTCAAAATGGTTTGACCTTCTGCACAGGCAGCCGCAATAAACAATGCCGGGAATTCATCAATCGCTAATGGCACCTGATCTTCCGGCATATGAATGCCTTTTAAAGTACGCGTACCGCGAATACGAATATCTGCAATCGGTTCACCGCCTGCGATACGTTCGTTTTCAACGGTCAAATCTGCACCCATCTGCTTCAGAATTTCAATCACACCAGTACGGGTTGGGTTAATCCCGACCGCTTCAAGGGTTACATCTGAACCTTCAGTAATAGCAGCACCGACCATGAAAAACGCAGCAGATGAAATATCGGATGGCACCTGAATTTCAGTACCGACCAACTTGCCGCCACCTTGCAATGAAATACGGTTGCCTTCAGTTTTTACCTCATAACCAAAAGCGCGCAACATACGTTCAGTATGGTCACGGGTTGGTTCAGGTTCAGTGACTGAAGTTTCACCATTTGCCCAAAGACCTGCCAATAAAATCCCCGATTTCACCTGAGCAGATGCCATTGGCAAGTCGTAATGAATGCCTTGAAGATTTTGACTGCCCGTAATTGAAACTGGCGGTGTACCACGCTCACCTGTGGTTTGAATCTGTGCACCCATTTCACGTAATGGCTTGGCAATACGCTCCATAGGACGTTTAGACAATGAAGCATCACCGGTCATGACTGAATCAAATTTTTGTGCAGACAACATGCCTGAAAGCAGACGCATTGATGTACCCGAGTTACCCATATACAAGGCACTTGCAGGGGCTTTTAAACCATTAATACCGACCCCATGAATGATCACTTCGCCATTCTTAGGACCTTCAATGCTAACGCCCATGTCACGGAATGCCTGAAGCGTCGCTAAAGCATCTTCACCTTCCAGAAAACCGGTCACGTGCGTAGTCCCTTCGGCAATCGCACCAAACATGATGGAACGATGTGACACAGATTTGTCACCTGGCACGGTAAATTTACCCTGGAATTTTTTAGCACCTGGCAAAATGGTAAATTGTTGTGTCACTTTATTTTTCTCCATCAAGGGTTTCTTAGAAAGCATGTAATTAAAATGCTGACGGGCCGCTTGAGCATGCCCCAGCAGGCCCATCAAAGCCTGTGAATCTTCGTTTTCAATCAATTTACGGATTTGGGTCAGCTGTTGCTCAAATCCATCGACTGCGTTCAAAATAGCTTTTTTATTGGCAAAAAAGATGTCATGCCACATCTGCGGATCACTGGCTGCAATACGCGAGAAGTCACGAAAACCACCCGCAGCATAGCGGAAAATGTCCAGATTATCTTCACGGTTTGCCAGTTGCTCAACCAGGTTAAAGGCCATCAAATGCGGAAGATGACTGGTATGTGCCAGCACTTCATCATGCTTGTCCACATCCATGCAAATCACTTCCGCTTTTGCGGCTTGCCACAGTTGAATCAGTTTATCCACGGCCCAATCACCACTGCTTGGAAGCGGTGTCAAAATCACTTTATGGTTGGCAAATAAATCGACATTACCTGCATGCACACCGGTATGTTCGGCACCTGCAATCGGATGCCCCGGCACAAAGCCTGCCGGCAAGTTTTCACCATAAACTGCTTTTGCAGCATCCACCACATTGCCTTTGGTACTGCCCACATCGGTAATGATGGTTTTCTCTGACAGATAAGGCTTGATAGTTTCCAGCACCTTTTGCGTTGCACGCACAGGCAAAGCTAAAACCACCAGATCTGCACCTTGCACAGCATCAACAGGATTGCTATAGCCTTGCTGAATCAGTCCAAGTGCTTTTGCATCATCCAGCGTTTTTTGCGAACGCGTTGAGGCAACAATTTGCTTCGCCAATTTTTCAGCTATGATGACACGAGCCAGACTTGAGCCAATCAGCCCAAGTCCAATAAAGGCAACTTTTTCAAACAGTGGCTGAGACATGGCTTAAGCTTTTTCCTCTACAGCGCTGCTGGTCAAATTCAGAACTTTGGCCAGTGCTGTCAAGAACTTCGCATTTTCAGCTTCAGTCCCAATCGATACGCGAAGATGATTTGCAATGCCGACAGGACGTACAATCACGCCTTCTTTCAACAAGGCATTGAACGTCTGCGCAGGATCAGCCTGTACATCCACCAAAATGAAGTTGGCACGTGAAGGTACATAATCCAGACCCAGCGCCGCAAAACCTTGTTCAAGCTGCTTCATGCCCGCTTTATTCACCACACGTGATTGCTCAATAAAGTCTTCATCTTTCAGTGCTGCGACAGCAGCCACCATTGCAAGATGATTCACGTTAAACGGTTGACGAATACGGTTTAAATAATCAGTCACTTCTGCCGATGCCAAAGCAAAACCGACACGCAATGCAGCCAGACCATAACATTTAGACAAGGTACGGCTGACAATGATGTTTGGATATTGTTCTAAGAACTTTAAGCTGTTGAAGTTTTCAGGGAAATATTCCACATAAGCTTCATCCAGAACCACAATCACATGGGCCGGTACTTTTTGCATGAAGGCTTCAAATTCGGATTCTTCAAACCAGGTTCCGGTTGGGTTGTTTGGGTTGGCAATAAAGACCAGTTTGGTATTGGCTTTAATCGCGGCTGCCATGGCATCTAGATCATGGGCAAAGCCTTTTGCAGGCACTTCTATTGCTTTTGCATTAATCGCCTGAGTCACCAAAGCATATACCGCAAATGCATGCTTGCTATACACCACAGAATCGCTTGAAGACACGAATGCACGGGCAAACATTTCCAGCAAGTCGTTTGAACCATTACCCAAAGTAATCCGGTCAGCAGTCACACCAAATTGTGCCTGAATCTGGTCTTTCAAGATAAAACCACCACCGTCCGGATATCGCCCGATTTCTGCCAGTTCAGCAGCCACGGCTTGCTTGACCTTGTCAGAACAACCCAACGGATTTTCGTTCGAGGCCAATTTGACGATATCAGTAATCCCTAACTCGCGCTCAAGTTCACTAATGGGTTTACCTGGTTGATAAGGCTTTAACTTTGAGATGCCTTCATTGGCAGGAACAAACGACATGTTACTCTTCCAGTTATTTCAAGTGATAAATGTGGTCAACTTCAATGCCAAAATTGACCATCGCTTTAATGGATAAGATTTACAATACTGCAATCGGGTAAGAACCCAAGACTCGAACTTCTTTCACCAAAGGACGAATTTCTTCAATTGCCGCTTTGACATTTTCCTGATCGACATGGCCTTCCAGGTCAATAAAGAACACATAAGCCCATTTTTCAGGCAAAGCCGGACGGGTTTCAATACTGGTTAGACTAATGTTGTGTTTTGCAAAAGGTGCAAGAATTTCCAGCAATGCACCGGCACGGTCATGTGCAGAAATCAGCAATGAAGTTTTGTCATTGCCACTTGGTGGTACTTTTTCACGGCCAATCACCAAGAAACGCGTGGTATTTTCCGGATTGTCTTCGATGTTGCCATGCAGAATTTCCAGCTCATAAATACTTGCAGCGACATCAGAGGCAATTGCTGCTGAATGCCATTCATTGCGAATACGGCGCGCCGCTTCGGCATTTGAACTTAGGGCAACACGTTCAACACCCGGATAATGTGCATCTAACCAGCCACGGCATTGCGCCAATGTTTGCTGATGTGCATAAATCTGTTTGATGCTGTCTTTACGGGTATTGGATGAAACAAGAAACTGGTGATGAATACGCAGTTCCACTTCACCAATCACGTTTAAATGTGAGGCTTTAAAACAGTCTAAAGTATGGTTCACCACACCTTCAGATGAGTTTTCAACAGGCACTAAACCATAATGTGCACTGCCCGCTTCGACTTCACGGAACACTTCATCAATGGTTGGAAGTGGACGGACAATGGCATCTTGTCCGAAATGTTTGAGGACTGCTGAATGAGTAAACGTTCCAACAGGACCCAAGAATGCAATACTTTGCGGAGCTTCAAGCGCCAGGCAGGCTGACATGATTTCGCGGAATAAACGCGCCATGGTCACATCAGATAAGGGTCCTTCATTACGCTGCATAACATTACGTAAAACTTGTGCTTCACGTTCAGGACGGTAAAACAACGGATTCTCTTCAGAAGCAAATTTTGCTTTTGCCACTGCTTCTGCCAATTTCGCTCGACGATTGATAAGTTGTTGAATCTGCTGATCTACAGAGTCAATATCCTCACGAATTTTAGCCAGGTCAAGAGAAGTCGTGGTGTTTTGATCGTCGTGGATCATTGTTATGTCGCCCTTCGAAAACATTATGCAAACAGTATAACAATAGTTAGCTTTCAAATGTTACGCAATAAGACTTTGATTGATTCAGTCTTAAAAACATACAGTTGATTTAATCAGTAATTTTATTGCTGATGTTTTTGCCATGAATATTTCAAATAGATGACTTTTTGCCAATATGCTCAAAATAAGCCGATAAGCGTAGATTTTTAAATACACAACAGTCATGCCGATTTTATGGCATTTGATTAAATTAATTTACCGGCATTTGCAAATAAGGTCAGATTTTGAAACTCTTAATGATGATTATTTTTCTCTGGATTTTTCGGTTTCCATCTCACAGATTGGCAGACTTGATCATTGCGTAAAATACCTGTTTACTCGATGTTAAAAGACCAATGTCAGAACTGACATAAATGATCAAAACAAAGTTAAAATAAATTTAAGGATAATCGATGAGTCATTACGCACAGCGCCCATGGGAAAAACATCTACCAAGCTCCTTACACGGCTATCAACTTCAACCCGAGCAAGTTCGAGCTAATCTGGCAGAGTTACTCACCCATACCACGGCACAATTCCCCCAATCCCCCGCATTCAGTGTGGTATTGCCGGTTGGCTTAAGCAAGACTTTAACGTTCCAGGAAATTGATGATCTCTCGACTGCATTTGCCAATTATTTGCAACAACATCTTCAGCTTCAAAAAGGTGATGTGGTCGGTTTGCAAATGCCGAATTCTCTACAATACCCGATTGCAGTATTTGCCTGCTGGAAAGTCGGGCTGATCATTGCAACATCAATCCGCTGTATACCCCACGTGAGCTTGAGTACCAATTGACAGACAGTGGTGCAAAAGCGCTGATTGTTTCGGAGCTGTTTTTAGCGACCTTTGAACGGGTCATTCAAAATAACCCTCAACTTAAATCACTTGCCTTAGTCACAGCCAGTTTAAGTGAATTTTTTGATCAACCGTATAGCGGCATGATTACACAAAAGATGCAGGCGGATGCCGAAGTGCAAGGTCGCTCACTCCAACCCAGTATTGAATATTCCACTTTCGCCGATGCTATAGCCATTGGTAAAACTCTAGAACAATACCTCCCAATTCAACATGATATTGCCCTGTATCAATACACAGGTGGAACCACCGGACGCAGTAAAGGTGCGGTGATCAGTCATCAAAATGTAGCGTCACTGATCAAAATCACCGGTGATTATTTACGCGCGCACCAGTCTGGATTTAATCATCGAGACTGTATTTTAACCGCTATTCCGCTGTACCATATTTTTGCTTTTAGTGTGAATTTCTTAATGTTCTTTGAAGGCGGTTCTCATAACCTGTTGATTCCATCGCCACGCCCAGTCAGCAATTTAAAGCCCGCTTTTGAGAAATTTAATGTCACCTGGCTGACCGGTGTAGATACTCTATATGCAGGACTTTTGGCAGAAGACTGGTTTGTACAAAATCCACCGAAACTGACCTGCGCCATTTCCGGTGGCACGGCTTTGCGCCCGGTTACAGCCGAAAACTGGAAAGCCAAAGTGGGAACAATTATTGAAGGTTTTGGCATGACTGAAACCAGTTGTGCAGCACTGCTGCATCCACCGATCAGCGAAATTCGCCAAGGTTCAGTCGGCTTTCCTCTCCCCGGCTCAGACATTAAGATTGTCAATACAGAAGGCCAGGAAGTTCCTTTGGGCGAGGCGGGTGAACTTTGTGTTAAAGGTCCACAAATTGTCTTAGGCTATTTAAACCGCCCCACCGAGACAGCAGAAACTTTTGTTGATGGTTGGTTACATACAGGTGATATTGCCAAAGTGGATCAAGAGGGCTTTTGTTATATTCTAGACCGTAAGAAAGACATGGTGATTGTTTCAGGTTTTAATGTTTATCCTAATGAAATTGAAGCTATTCTGGCTGAACACCCGGATGTCATTGAAGCTGCGGTGATAGGTATACCAGATGAAAAGACGGGAGAATCCGTCAAAGCCTTTATTACCTCCAGTAACCCAAACCTTTCAAGCGGTCACATTTTAAAACACTGCGAAGAAAACCTGACTGCATATAAAGTCCCAAAATTCATTGAGATATTGAACGAGTTACCAAAGTCAACCGTCGGAAAAATCCTGCGTGCTGAGCTCCGACAAATGCAACAACAGCAAAATATTGCCTAGACTCAACTCATTACAGCACTTACATTAAGCCCTGAAGCCCTATTTTCGGGGCTTTCTCATTTGCAATAGCTATTTACCAAAATACATCACAAAAGTGTAATGTTTCCTCTATAGTCGTTTAACAAAGCAATTCAGAGAATAATAATGTCAAAAAGAATCGCCGTTTTAGTGACTCATGATTTTGAAGATACGGAATACTCAGAACCGGTACAAGCCTTTCGTGCCGCACGTCATAGTGTTTTGAATATTGAAAATAGAGCAGGCAATATTGTCTACGGCCATAAGCGCAAATCTGCGGTGACCATCGACCAAAGTATTGATGATGTTTCGGTGTATGATTTCGATGCCTTGCTCATTCCCGGTGGCCATTCCCCTAACCACCTGTGTGCCGATGACCGTTTTATCCATTTTATACGTAACTTTGCCCATGCGAAAAAACCCATAATGAGTATTTGTCACAATCCACAACTGCTGATTACCGCAAAAGTGGTTCAAGGCCGGTTAATGACAACCATTAAAAGCTTCGCCACCGATCTGATTAATGCTGGCGCGGTGTATTACGATGTGGGCGTGGTGAATGACAATAATCTATATATCTCTTCACGCTCGCCTGACGATTTACCCGCCTTTATTGAAGAAAGCCTGATGGTATTAAGTCAATAAAAAAGAGCCAGATGGCTCTCTTTTATTGTATGGATTAGCGCCCCAATATACTGCGCGCGACAATCTCTTTCATAATTTCATTGGTCCCACCGTAAATACGTTGAATACGCGCATCCACAAAGAAACGTGAAATTGGATATTCACTCATATAACCATAACCCCCAAAAAGTTGTAGCAGGTTATCGGCAATTTTCATTTGCATATCGGTACTGAAACTTTTTAATGCTGCCGCTGTTTCTACATCAAGTTTACCTTGCATGTAGAGTTCGACATTCTGGTTATAAAATGCTGCTGTTGCCAATTCATCAATTTTTGCCTGTGCAAGCACAAAACGGGTATTTTGAAACTGACTGATCGGCTGACCAAAGGCTTGACGCTCTTTTACATAAGCAACCGTGACATCAATTGAACCACGAATCGCGCCAATGGCTGTTGAAGCAATCGCTGTACGTTCACGTGGTAATTCTTGCATTAAATAAGCAAAACCTTGCCCTGCCTGACCCAGTAATTGATCCTTAGGCACTTTGATATTATCAAAGAATAATTCTGAGGTGTCTTGCGAATGCAAACCAATTTTATTCAGGTTAGTACCCTTTTTAAAGCCGTCTAAATGCGTATCTAAAAGCATCAAAGACACGCCTTTTGCCCGTGCTTGAGGATCGGTTTTTACAGCCAATACCACCAAGTCCGCATGTTGACCATTTGAAATAAAGGTTTTTGAGCCATTTAAAATGTAGTGATCACCCTGCAAAATCGCATTGGTACGCATAGCTTGTAAATCAGAACCTGCACCCGGCTCGGTCATGCCAATGGCACCGATCACTTCACCCGACACCATTTTCGGTAACCAGTATTGTTTTTGTTCTTCCGTCCCAATATGCAAAATATACGGCGCTGCAATTTCAGAATGGCATGAAATACCAGTGGATAATGCACTAAATCCGGCACGTGCAGACTCTTCAACCAGCATCAGTGAATAATGGGTCGGAACACCATAACCTCCATATTCTTCAGGCACATCGACACACAAGAAACCATTTTCGCCCATCAAATTCCAGATTGAACGAGGCATGATGCCTTGCTGCTCCCATTGTTCATAATGCGGTGCAACATGCTCATTCATAAAGCGTTTGTAGTTATCACGAAATAGTTCTAAATCAGCATCATAAGCCAACATATAGCATCCTTGTATTGGGTTGTTGTATTTATTCCTTCCCCATCCTATTCATTTTACAAACATCTGTCATGTTCTGTAGCGGTCTTATTTCATGACTTTTGGGTCAATAAAAAAGGAAGCCGAAGCTTCCTTTTTCTTAATCCAATCTTTTAGCTATATGGTTTCTCTGCTTCTTCAAGCATTTTGGCATCCACATATTCAGGGTTATTTAACGCATGATGAAGCTGTTCAGTGTCCAATTGACCAACCCATTTTGCAACGACGATAGTCGCCAATGAGTTACCCACCAAGTTAGTCAATGCACGTGCTTCAGACATGAAACGGTCAATACCCAGAATCAATGCCAAACCTGCCACTGGAATATGGCCCACTGCTGACAAGGTCGCAGCCATCACAATGAAACCAGAACCCGTTACACCCGCTGCACCTTTTGAGGAAATCAACAACACCACAAGTAATGTAATTTGATGTTCAATATCCAGCTGGGTATTGGTTGCTTGGGCAATAAAGATTGCTGCCATAGTCAAGTAAATAGAGGTACCATCAAGGTTAAATGAATAACCTGTAGGAATTACCAGTCCCACCACTGACTTTTCACAACCTGCGATTTCAAGTTTCTTCAACATACGAGGCAATACAGACTCTGAAGAAGATGTACCCAAAACAATCAATAATTCTTCACGAATCATACGAATCATTTTTAAGATACTGAAACCACAAACACGGCTGATTGTGCCTAATACGATAAAAATGAACAGTAAACAGGTCACGTAGAAGCACAAGATCAATTGACCCAACTGCGCCAGACTGCTAATACCATATTTACCAATGGTAAATGCCATCGCACCAAACGCACCGATCGGCGCCAACTTCATAATCATGTTTACGATATTGAAGAAAACGTGTGAGACTTGATCGATAAATTTGAGTACCGGTTTACCTGCATCACCCAGTTTATGCAGCGCAAAACCGAACAGAATCGCAAATAACAATACTTGAAGAATTTCACCTTCAGCGAATGCACCCACAACCGTATTCGGGATGATATTCATAAAGAAATCAAGCGTCGATTGTGATGCACCGGATTCTACATATTTAGAAATACCTGAGGTATCCAAAGATGCAGCATCGATATTCATGCCTACGCCCGGTTTTGCAACATTAATGACAAGCAAACCGATCAGTAAGGCAATCGTTGATACGATTTCAAAGTAAAGTAAAGCAATACCACCAGTTTTACCCACTGATTTCATGCTTTCCATACCAGCAATACCACTGACGACTGTACAGAAGATTACTGGTGCGATGATCATTTTAATCAAACGAATAAAAGCATCACCTAAAGGTTTAAGTTGTTCACCTAAGCCCGGAACATACTGTTCTGCACCATTGATTATTTGCGTTCCACTTGGTGAAAAATGACCAACGAGGATACCCGCAATAATGGCCACAATCACTTGAAAATAAAGTGACTTATAAATTGGTTTTTTAGCCATGACATTACTTCACGATATATTTCTAAATAAGAAATATTCAGTTTTTGTCTATTTTCATCAAATAAACAGCCCAAAACCCTTTTGCCAGGCAAAAGAGCGCCAAAGCATTGAATTCATTCAATACTGAACAATAAATACGTATTATAAGGGTGATTAAAAAATCACGATATTCTGAACTTTTCCAAATTCAAAACCGCTAGATCAGGAGATTGGAATGCAACAAAAGTCTAGTATGATTAAATTTTACCTAATTTTTTAGTGCTTGTTCTCGCTTATTTGTTAATTAGACTAAATAATCATCAATTTCTTATTAGACATTGGTCTAAACTCAACCACTGAAGTTTTGTTGGAATTAGGCTGCAATATTCCTGTCAACTTTATAAAATAGCTGCATACTTATTTTACTTGCCCACAAAGTTAGACTTATGCAAACCAAAAGAAATATCTATAAAGATTTTGAACATCCTTTTGCACAATACGTACGCATTGTGGGTAAAGGGAAAAATGGTGCGCGTTCACTCAGTTATGATGAAGCCTATCAAGCCTTTAGCATGATCTTAAAAGATGAAGTGCTGGATGTTCAGCTTGGTGCTTTCTTAATGCTGTTACGCGTTAAAGAAGAATCTGTAGATGAGCTGGCGGGTTTTGTGCAAGCCACACGGGATCAATTCAATTTTAAAAACCTGGACGTCGATTTAGATTGGTCGTCCTATGCAGGCAAGCGTAAGCATTATCCATGGTTTTTGTTGGCTGCCCTGACTTTGGCACAACATGGTTATAAAGTGGTGATGCATGGCGCATCGGGTCATACCGTTAACCGTCTTTATACTGAACAGGTATTAGAATATCTGGGTTACGCCATTTGCCAGAATGACACAGATGTGGAACAACAATTACAACAACGCAATTTTGCCTATATTCCTTTAGAAGCGATTTCACCCATCTTAAGTGACTTGATTGCCTTACGTAACGTGATGGGTTTACGTTCACCGATTCATACCCTTGCCCGTTTAATCAATCCATTCAATGCCAAAGCAACGGTACAGGCGATCTTCCATCCTGCTTATCGAGGTTCACACCAACAGGCGGCTTTTAAATTAGGCTATAAAAATAGTGCCGTCATTAAAGGTGAAGGCGGTGAATTTGAACGCAACCCTGATGCTAAAACTTTAATTTGCGGTATTAAAAATGGCGAACTATACGAGCACGAATTACCAAAACTGACCGAAAACCGTAGCCCGATTGAAGAAGAACTGGATCTGGCAGTTTTTAAAGCAGTTTGGGAAGGTCAGCAAAGTCATGAATATGGTGAAATTGCAGTCACTGAAACCATGGGCATTGCTTTATATACGATGCGCGCTTGTGATTCTTATGATGAAGCGATGTTAAAAGCCAAAGAACTTTGGGCAAATCGTAAAGCTAAAATCTAATTCGCCACTTATTTTATTGGATACGCGGCAATGCGATTCTCAATTGTTTGAGGCAAGACTTCATTTGATAAAAATGGTTTTGCAAGACCTTCATCCCATGACAGCAATAAAAGAGTTTTGTGATGAGAAGATTTGGAACATGTTTCAAATGTTCGCAAGGTGACTCTGCTCTTACAAAGCAATAATTCTCAGGTCTCAGGACAAAACCAAAGTAACAGAATGAGCTTCTACAAGTGGAGGGTTTAACGGGCAGACACCGACGTATCCTTCACAAAAATGAAGATATAAAAAAAGACACCTTAGTGTCTTTTTTATCTAAAAATCAATATTTAAACAAAACGAATCGGTTTGAATTCAGGTTCTTCAACATGTGAATCGCAATGTTCATCTTCTTCTTTGGTGCCTCGGTCAATATAACCGCTGCGCTCAGTTTCAGGTAAATGTTTCATTTCCCAGGCATATACCGCTTGCATACAGGTCTGACGCTGTTCACGTGTTAATGCGACGCCGTTCGGCCATTTACCAATTTCTACTGCTGTTTTTAAACGCGAAACAATTTCAGGATCGAGCACGGTCAGCATTTGTTCAATATTCATCATTTAATCCTGCTGTTGTAAAGAGTCAAAATCTTGATTCCAACCAAGTTTGGTCCGACACGCCATATAGAAGTCATAACCTGGTGGATGAAGTAAATTCAATTTAAATGGATGTTTACGGATATGTAAACTGTCCCCAACATTGAGTGAAACACTATGTTGACCATCGGCACTGACCATGGGTAACACGCGATTTTCACGAATGATAATCTTGATTTCACTATGCCCGCCGACCACAATAGGACGTGAAGACAAGGTATGCGGATGCATCGGCACTAAAGAAATAGCATCCATACCGGGATGGACAATCGGTCCACCCCCGGATAAGGCATATGCCGTAGAACCGGTGGGTGTAGAAACAATGAGGCCATCACTATGTTGGCGATAGACATACTGGCCATCAATATTCAGTTCAAAATCAATCATATGAACCGATCGACCCGAATGTAAAACCACATCATTCAGCGCAATGGCGTCATAGATGCTTTCGCCTTTAGAACGAATTTCCATTTCCAGCAAGAAACGGCGATCCAACTGGTACTCGCCTTTAAGCACCTGGTCGAGCTTGAATAAAACTTCGGTCGGCTTAATATCGGTTAAAAAGCCCAAACGACCCCGGTTCACGCCTATAACAGGCGTATTATGTTTTACCAGTGCGCGTGCGGCATGCAATAAAGAGCCATCGCCACCCACCACAATGACCAAATCAACCACTTCACCCAGTAAGGCACGGCTGACGGTTTGCGTATTTGGGTAAGGAACCAGCGCCGCCGTTTGAGAATCAAAAACAGGATGAAGCCCTAAACTTAAAAGATGGTCATGAATGAGACTTAAAGTTTCAACGACGGAGGATTTATCTGGACGTCCTACTAATCCAATGTTTCGAAAAGTCTTATGTGAAATTTGCACCTGAGTCATCGCTCCGCTACGATTCCTGCCTATAATAGCATTAACCCTATTCATTTTAAAAAACTTTAAAGTTCTATATAGCACTCTATATAAATTAATCGGTTAGTTAATAAAGAATGATTTATCTTACTTACATACACGAATTACAATAAACAGTCCTGCAAGTTTGAGCAATATTGATTTGTTATGATAAAGATCACATTTTCTAAGCAGTATCTTGAGATCTATAACGCTGCGGAATGATTCAATCCTGGAAAGGTGTTTTAAAATTGACCCAATATCTGCAAATAAAGCCCAAGCTGTAGAAATAACATCTTTTATAAAATCAATAACTCATTACAGCTTTAGCGGGTTTTTTATCACCCTATTTTATCTTCATTCACAGATTAATTATTGCAAAAAAACGAAAAGCTTCGCATGATTAGCACAATTTATCAGGATCTTATATTAATTGATGAAGTCTGAACGTGGGATTGGTTTACTAGCGCTTATTTTTTCAATATTAGTCATTGCTGCTTTCTTGGCTTTTAGCATCTATTTAATACGAATGGATAATATTGTGCGGGATAAGTTTGAAGGACAGCGCTGGGATATTCCGGCAAAAGTATTTGCCCGTCCTTTGGAAATCTATACCAATGCCCCAGTCAATCAAACAGACTTTACTCAAGAGCTGAAGTTGCTCGGCTATAAAAATTCTGATAGCTATACTAAATCAGGAAGTTACGTTAGCTCAGGTGATGCACTGTATGTGCATACCCGTGGTTTCGACTTTGGCGATAGCGCAGAACCTGAACAGGTTTTAAAAGTCACTTTTAACAATAATCAGGTGGGTGAAGTCAGTGCGACCAAACCATCCTCTACCGGGATCGCTCGTTTAGAGCCTTTATTGATTGGCGGCATTTACCCGCAGCACAATGAAGACCGTGTCCTGATTAAACTGGATAAAGTGCCTAAACCTTTAATTGAAGCGCTCATTGCGACAGAAGACCGTAACTTCTATCATCATCATGGGGTCTCAGTTCGCGGTACAGCACGTGCATTAGTGAGTAATGTCACGGGTGGCAAGCGTCAAGGGGGTTCAACCCTGACCCAGCAATTGGTGAAAAACTTCTATTTAAGTCCAGAAAAAACCTTAAAACGTAAGGTCAATGAAGCCTTGATGGCGCTGTTAATTGAGCTGCATTATGATAAAGATGAAATTTTGGAAGCTTATTTAAATGAAGTGAACCTGGGTCAAAATGGCAGTTATTCAATTAATGGTTACGGTCTCGCTTCACAGTTTTACTTTGGTTTACCGCTCAGAGAATTGAATACAGCTCAACAAGCGTATCTGGTCGGTTTAGTTCAAGGACCAACGCTGTTCAATCCCTGGAGAAATCCCGAAGGTGCAAAAAGACGTCGTGACATTGTCCTGAACAATATGCTGGTGATGGGTTATCTGACTCAGGAACAGTTTGAGCAAGAAGTGGCACGACCACTCAATGTGATTGCAAAACCGACTTTGGGTCCTGCCCGCTTCCCTGATTTCCTGGACATTGTCCGTCGACAATTGCGGACTGAATATCAAGAAGGTGATTTGACCAATCAAGGCTTAAGAATTTTCACCACCCTTGATCCCATTGCACAAACCAAGGTTCAAGAGGCATTTAAGGCGTCTGTTTCCGGTTTAGCCAATGCCAATCCTAAACGTTTAAAAGACTTGCAAGGTGCAGTTTTAATTTCTCATCCTGAAAATGGCGAACTGGTTGCAGCGGTGGGTTCTACACAAGACTTTACCGGCTTTAACCGTGCTTTAGATGCCAAACGTCAAGTGGGCTCTTTACTCAAACCGGTTATCTATTTAAGTGCCATTGAATCGGGACGTTACAACTGGGCAAGTCCAATTGAAGACAGCGCCCTCAATATTGCCAGTGAAGGAAAAACCTGGACGCCTAAAAACTATAGTGGCGGTGATCATGGTGTCATACCAATGGCCGAAGCTTTGGCAAATTCCTACAACCTTTCAGCAGTCCGTTTAGGTCAGGAATTCGGAATTTCAACGTTTAGCAATCATCTGAAAAAATTTGGCGTGACCTCCAACATTCCCACTTATCCATCTATCTTCCTCGGTGCAATTGATATGTCGCCTATGGAAGTGATGAGCATTTACAGCAACTTTGCAACGGGCGGATTTAAATACCCAATCAAATCCATTCGTTCTGTGGTGGATGCAAACGGACGTTTGCTGGATCGTTATGGACTGACCGTTCAAAAAACCATTGATCCTTCTGCCGCTTATATTCTGAATTATGGCTTACAACAAGTGATGAGTTCTGGTACAGGTCGTTCGGCTTATAGCGCCTTGCCCACCGATTTAAATCTGGCAGGGAAATCTGGTACTACCAATGATACGCGTGACTCATGGTTTGCAGGTTATTCGGGTAATTATTTAAGTGTGGTGTGGCTAGGTCTGGATGACAATAAAGTCACTGGTTTAACCGGTTCTTCAGGTGCTCTTCCTGTTTGGACCAATGTGATGAAGCAACTGCGCCAAAAACCTGTGAACTTACGCCAAACTGAAAATGTACAATGGCATTGGATTGACCGCGCGAGCGGCTATTTATCTGCCCAAGGTTGTGAAGGCGCCATGTACATTCCGATCCTGCGCAGTAATGTGCCACGTCAGGCAACCGCATGTGGTTTACCGCATTATCAGGTCGAGCCAGTTTACAATTCTGACACTGAAAGCAATCAGGACGCACCTGTAGAAAACGATAATATCGAAAACTATATTCGTGAAAGTGAAACTGAAATGCAACGTGACTTATCTAATAACAGTCAGATCATTTCAAGCGGTAGCTATAATAATTAAGGGTGACAATTCATAATGAAGGTTCGATTCAATATGTATAAGCAGGTGCTGATCGGTTTAGGCCTAATCGCTTTGGTGGGCTGTCAAAGCCTGCCAACTCCTGAGACCAAAGAACCGGAAAAACCTGTACCTTCAGAAAAAAAGGAAATTAAAACGCCTTCTGGTGTGGTCATTACCCCTTATGAACGCGAAGAAATTCAGCGTAAAAAAATGCAGGTGGTTGTTCCTGAGCAAAAAAGAACGCAGCAGTTTGATGATGGCCGTAAACTTCCCGCATTCAAAAAATTGATGCAACAAACCCAACTGGCCTATAAACAGGGGCAATGGAATCAGGCTGAAGCGGCTGCACTTCAGGCCCAGCGCTTGGCACCACAATCTGCCGAGACTTTTTTGTATTTGGCTTTGGTGGCCAATAAAAAAAATAAGCCTGCAAATGCAGAAGCTTTAGCACAACGTGGACTGAGTTATGCGCAAAGCAATGCCATGAAAAAGCAGCTTTGGCTGGTTATTTTAAAAGCTGCACAACAGCAAAAAGATCAAAAAACCATTCAGCAAGCGCAAAAAGCACTGAAAGCCTTATAAAATTCTGGATGTATTGAGCTGAACAATTCAGAGCTTAATACATCCTTTTCTGGTTATATAAATTGTTATAAAAACCGAATCCCTGCAATTCCATAAGCACCCTGCTGCTGAGCCATCATCAAATCACCGGCTTGCATTCCACCTAAAGCAAAAACAGGAATTTCGACTTGTGCAGCTAAATTTTTAAACTGCTCCCACCCCAATGCCCGAGCTTCCGGATGCGTTTCTGTAGCCAACACCGGACTCAATAGAATGGCATCACAACCTATTTTTTCTGCCTGTTTCATCGAGACTAAATCATGACAGGCAGCAATATAGCGTTTGCCCATGATTAAATCGCCTTGCATTAAAGCCATGACTTGCGACTGCTTTAAGTGAATGGCTGAAATGGCCTGTTGCTGAATTGAATTTAACTGCTGGTAAAGCTCAGTATTCACAATCAGCTTGGATAACTGCTCAACACTTAATCCTGAAATTTCAATAATTTGAGCTTGAGTCCCCTCAACACGCCAATACATCAGCTGATCCAGTTTTAATGCGTCTAATGCATTTAACCGATCTGAAATTTTAATCTGATGCGCCCAATGCAGGCGCTTGATCATGGCCTGATTGGCTTTGGGGAAATTTAAACTGAGCAATTCATCACGGCTATACCATCTCCATGGCTGTTGAATTTCATTCAGCAAAGCGCTCGGTACAATGGCATGAAATAAATGCAAGTTGACGATCACATCGTCATATTCATGGCGAATCACATCAAAAGCATGCCAGCCCTGCAAACCAATCCCCACTTCTTCATAAACTTCACGGCGACAGGCGGCTAAAGGGCTTTCACCTTCTTCAACTTTTCCTCCTGGAAATTCATGCTTATTTCCCTGGTGCTGTTTTGCTTCACGCCATCCAACAAGTACCTTGTCTTGATGCAACAAGATTGCAATTGCAACGTGAATCGTGGGTTTCGACATGCCGTACTCCTTTACGTAAAAATGTTTTTGCGTGAAAATATTACAGAGTGTAAGCAAATTTAAGTTTTTTATGAAATCTTAAATAATTCATTGACAGGTCTATTCGATAATGATTATCATTTAAATCATTCACTATATACCACGGAACCGAAGGAATGAACGCACCATTTAGCCTATTTACACGTAATAATGATGTCGCACACTCACTACCGATGTTGCACTCGAACAATCTATTTTCTTTGGGCCGAGAAATTCGAATCATGCATGCCGGCGAAGAATATCGTTTACGTTTAACCCGTAACAATCGACTGATTCTGACCAAATAAAACTGATTCTGACCAAATATAGTCACAAGCCAATAATAATATTCGTGGAAACAGGCAGTATGTGCGCAAACATACTGCTTTTTAGCGATGCAAATGAAATGAAAATTGCAGCTTGACTTTTAATCCACCATGATTGGATTGAGAAAAATGAATTTCCCCTGCATGCAATTCAATGATTTTTTGACAGATCGAAAGCCCCAAACCTGAACCCTGAGTTTTGGTTCCCAAAGCGCGGTAAAAGCGCTCACCCAGTCTTTGTAGCACTTCATCTGTAACGCCCTGCCCATCATCTTCAATGCTGATAATGATGTATTGCTGCTTTTGTTGTACATCAATAAATACATGCCCACCCTGCTCTGCATAGCGAATGGAATTGTCCACCAGATTGCGTAGACAACTGAAAATCAGTTTTTCATTAGCCACAATATAAAGATCAGGCGAAAGCTGGGTCTGGATCTGAATATCTTTCTCAAGCGCAAAGGGTTGCAAGGCTTGAATGACATCCATCACTACAAGCTGCACATCTATTTCAGTTTTAGGCAATTGACTGGTATTGGTCGGATCGAGTCGTGCAAGTAAAAGCAGGTTTTCTAAAACTTGTGTCCCACGGCTGACATCATTCTGGAGGCTGACCAGGTCCTGCGCTAAATCTGGATATTTACGTTTTAGCACCTGTAAACGCATTTGAATGGCGGATAACGGTGAACGTAATTCGTGAGAGGCATCTGCTGTAAAGCGCTGTTCTGCCACTAAAGATTGTTTGAGCCGTTGTAACAGTTGATTCAATTGCCACACCATGGGCTGTAATTCTTTTAATTCAGGCACTTGCTGCTGAATCGGAGCGAGATCATGGGCATTTTTCCCTGAAATTTCTTTGGACAATTGGTGAATCACTTTGAATTGGCGTTTTACCGCAAAATGTAAAATCAGCCACTGAATGAACCAGAGCAAGACTAAAATCAGGCCATAACCCATGACATTTTGAACCAGATCTTTAAAGCGCTCTCCAACCGGTTGTAATACCAACACCGACATATTCAGCTCGCTATCTTCAGCCGTGTACATTCGCCACAATTGCTGATCTTGCCAAATAAAATCGTAGCCTTCCGATGCATTATTTTTGAGCTTTGAAGATAGATTGCCGATTTGAAAATTCTTTGATTGCGTGAGCACCTGTTGCCGATCTTTGAGTTGGTATTGAATGTCAAACTCATCGCTAAGTTCATCCACCTGTTGTCCTGAACTGACGGTCACATCCGAAATCAGCAGCATGTCGGCAATTTCATCCATGAGCTGATCTTGCACTTGCATGGTCTGATACAGGGAAATCGCTATAAAAAGCAGCAATGCCACAACCCCAGCCAGCATTGAACTGAGTAATGATGTCTTGATCAGTTTAATTTGTAGCGACACGGCGTGTGACATATTAATCCTGACTCATGCGGTAGCCCAAACCACGAATGGTTTTGATATATTGGCTGCCAATTTTTTTACGTAATTGATAGATAAACACTTCTATGGCATTGCTTTCTATTTCATCGCCCCACGCATAAAGTGATTCTTCCAGTTGCTCACGCGTCATGACATGTTCCGGCTTTTGCATCAGTTTATGCAAAATCTGAAATTCTTTGGCCGTTAAATTCACGCTTTGACCGTCTTGAATCAGGGTTTTGGCTTGGGGGTCTAACACCAGATTTGCATAACGCAGATCTTGCCCGGCACTGCTTTGATGCTGCCGCAGTTGAGAACGTACCCGCGCGGAAAGTTCTTCCAAGCTAAAAGGCTTAACCAGATAATCATTGGCGCCTAAATCCAGACCTTCGACACGATCCTGAATGCTGTCGCGCGCGGTAATAAAAATCACAGGTGTGGGTTGCTGCTGCATTCTTAAAGTTTTGAGAATCTCATCCCCCGTAGCTTTGGGCAGTCCACGGTCAAGCAAGACACAATCATACTGATGCTGCTCAATCGCTAAAATGGCATGATCGCCACGCTCGACCCAGTCAATATTATAACCATCCATTTCTAGCCATGTTTTGATGCTTTCCGCTTGGGAAGCATCATCTTCTGCCAGTAAGATTCGCATGTATTGTTCTCATGTATAAGGCATTTTATCGTTTTAAGATAGCACGCTTTAAAAGGAGCTGGATTCAAAAAAACCACATGAATGACTCATGTGGTTTTTGGGAGAAATAAGAGGAAATATAAACCTTGCGTCTTATCACTTTATTTGCATGGATCGGCTATACAATGAATCGACTGAATTAGAATTTAACCGTATCGACATCAATTTCAACACGTTTCGCAGGTTTATAATCAATGTCAACTTCACCGGTGATGGTCACAGGCGTTTTTGCATTCACCGGTTTACCCTGCCATAACTCGTCATCAATATCGACATTAATCGTGCCCGTGTTATCACGGAACTGATATTTTTCATCACCGACCGATTTCACCACATAACCCTTAAGCTGTACTTTAGTGTCATCTTTTAAGCTTAAAGCCTGTTTAACCGTAGTAGTGGCTGTAGGTGCAATCGCTGTTTGATTCACGGCAGTATTAGCCATGGCAAATGTTGTTGCACCGACCAAACCGGTAATTAAAGCTGCTTTTGAGATCATGTTCATTTTGAAGCCCTCATCTTTTTGTTCATCATTTCGATGAAGCTATTAAAACAAATCAAGATGAGGTGAATCTTAAGATGGCTTCATTTTCAAAAAATCATTTTCAAAAAAAATCCTTAATTCAAGGGAACCACCCTTAAGACTTCTTCCAAAGTGGTCAGTCCGTCTAGAACTTTACGTGCACCGGCAATACGCAGCGGTTCAACGCCCTCTTTTTTGGATTGTTGACGCAATTCATTTAAATTGGCATTGGCACTAATCAGCTGTTTGGTCTCTAAACTTAAAGGCATAAATTCATAGATGCCGACACGTCCTTTATAGCCTGTATGTCGGCATTCTTCACAACCGACTGCCTGGAACACAAAGTTTGGCATCTCAATCGTAAAGTCGTAGGTCAAATGCTTCCATTCTTGTTCGTTAATAAAGGTTTCTGTTTTACAATGCGGACAAAGCTTACGTACCAGACGCTGTGCCAACACCCCTAAAATGGTCGCGGCCGTTAAAAATGGCTGCACGCCTAAATCGTGCAGACGGGTCAAACTTGAGGGCGCATCATTGGTATGTAAAGTGGATAACACCAAGTGACCGGTTAATGCTGCCTGAATCGCCATATTGGCAGTGTCATGGTCACGAATCTCACCAACCATAATAATGTCAGGATCCTGACGCATTAAGGCGCGTACGCCATCGGCAAACCCTAAATCAATCCCTTGATTGACCTGCATCTGGTTAAAGCTCGGTTCAAGCATCTCGATCGGGTCTTCAATGGTACAGACATTGACTTCTTCTGTGGCCAACTGTTTCAGTGAAGAATAGAGCGTCGTGGTTTTTCCCGAACCGGTCGGGCCAGTCACCAGAATAATCCCGTGACTATGTGCGGTTAAGGCTTGCCAGTCATTGAGCAAACCACCTTCAAAACCCAGTTGCTGAAAACTGCGCACCAGCACTTCCGGGTCAAAAATACGCATCACCAGTTTTTCGCCAAAAGCCGTCGGCAAAGTCGATAAACGCAGTTCGGTTTCTTGTCCTTTAGGAGTGCGGGTTTTTAATCGGCCATCTTGTGGTTTGCGTTTTTCCGCAACATTCATGCGACCTAAAATTTTAATCCGCGAAATCACCGCGGTCAGGGTATTGGCTGGCATTTTATAAATGGTATGCAACACGCCATCAATTCGAAAACGTACCTTACCTGTGTCTTTACGCGGTTCCAGATGAATATCACTGGCCCCTTGCTCAAAAGCAAACTGCAATACCCAATCCACAAGTTTCACAATGTGCTGGTCATTGGCATCCGGGTTTTGCGTATCGCCCAACTGTAAAAGCGCTTCCACCCCTTTGTTGTCACGATCATAAGCACTGGATTTTTGTGATGAGTTCACCGCACGACTGACCTGATAATATTCCACCAAATAGCGCTGTAATTGATCGGGACTTAATAACACACGCTGGATTTTTTTCGGTGCGATCGTATGTTCAAGATTGGCCAGCCATTCTGTTTTAAAAGGCTGATCCGTTGCGATCAGGACTTTATCCGCCTGAATTTCAACCGCCAAAATCTTATTTCGAAATGCAAACTCTTGCGACATGATATGGGTTAAAGCACCGACATCGGCCTTCAAGGGATCAATAATATAAAAAGGGATCTTGGCTTTTTCTGCAATCCACTGGCATAAACGGTTCAAGGTCAATGTAGATTGCGGATGGGATAGATCGACCAGATTAAAATGTGCAATCCACTGCAATGGATGCCATTTCAGCTGCTCGCGTTGGCGGTGTGTGGTTTGTATCATCAGCTTGTTGCGCTCGGTGATACGCCCATCTTTTTGTAGTTGTTCCAGACACCAAGCCGTGTCCATTTCAAAATTAAAATTCATTGTTATAAGCCCCAAAACCTAAGCACACTATAGCAAACTAAATTTCATCTGACTTCAATCAGCTTTAGAAAAAAGCATCGATGCCATTGACTAAAATGATCCCGTTCTCATCGGTCATTCAAATGCAAGCTGTAACTTTTTTGAAAACGATTACGCTTTTACTTTCACCCATTTATAGCAAATAATGCTAAACGTACTGTTTAATTATGCAGCACTCTTTTCCCTACCCAAGCGATTGGATGAACCTTGTGAATAATCTACTGAATCTGTCGTTTCAAAATGCACCATTTCACCAACTGCTGATGATGATGGCAGCGGCATTAGGCTGTGGCTTACTGATTGGTTTGGAACGTGAACGCAGCAAGCAGCGTGAAAATCAGCACAGTTTTGCCGGAGTTCGCTCATTTGTGATCTGTGCATTACTCGGTGCACTCTGCTTTATCTTCGGGCCTGTTTTTGGTGTGGTTGGTGCAATTAGTGTCGCTGCAATCAGTATTTTTTCGCTTAAAAATCAGCTCAAAGACCCGGGTGTGACCACTGAACTGGCATTCGTGATGACCTATTTCATTGGGGCACTGTGTATCTGGAATGTGACACTGGCAGCAAGCTTATCTGTCGTGCTTACCTTTATTTTAATGATGAAACATTCCATTCACGGTCTTGCAGGAAAATGGATTACCGAAGCTGAATTTAAAGATGGTTTATTTTTACTGGCATTGATTCTAGTCGGTCTACCGCTCACCCCCAACACACCTTTATGGGGCACAGTTCTCAACCCGCATATTATTTTAAAACTGCTGACTCTAATTCTGGTCGTGCAAGCATTGGCACATATTGCTAAACGCTTACTTTCAACAAAAAAAGCCCTCATTCTTTCTTCCATTGCTTCGGGATTCGTTTCCAGTACCGCAATGATTGCGCATTTAGGTATGCAAGTCCGTAATGGAGAAGCTGATGCTCGATCAAATGCCGGTGCAGCACTGATGTCCTGTATCTCAACTTTAGTTCTCTTATTCATCGTGGTTGGAGGCGTTTCTTTAGCCTGGTTAAAGCTGCTGATACTTCCCTCGCTCATTGCCATGGCTATTTTAGCGCTTTGTGCTTACTGGCTTTTACGTAAAGCAAAACCTGTCGAAGAAATAGAACCTGAAGATAGCCCAATGTTTAGCTTAAAAGAAGCCGCGATTATTGCCGGGTTGTTAACAGTCATTCAGGCCGGCGTATATGGCTTGGAACTTTTACTCGGTGATTCGGGGTTAATTGCAGGCACACTCTTGGCTTCACTGTTTGAAATTCATGCCGCCATGGCAGCCGTGGTCGTTCAAGGTGAACCTGGCAATATAAGCTTGCTGTATGCCCTGATTTTAGGATTGGCTGCACACGCCATTTCAAAATCGGTTAATGCAGCCATCAGCGGTGGATTTAAATTTGCACTTTATTTTGCACCTGCCCAAATTCTGCATATGCTGGTTTTAATTGGCATACTTTGGTGGAGCCTTTAGATATTGTATTCATGTTTATGTATAATGCGCCTGGACAAATTTTAATCCTGTCTAATATCATTCTAAATAAATAATAATTTATAGAGCATTAATAAAATGAAAATTAAAATACTTTCTTTATGGATTTTTTCTGCTTTTATATTAACCGCTTGTGGTGGGGGATCAGATTCATCGCCTTCATTTAATTCAAGTTCACCTGAATCAAGCAATAATACACCTCCAAATGGTAATAAACCTGCTGATCAGGTTTTAACACAAATTTATATTACTGAAATGTCTGATGATACTACCCAGAAGATTTTAGGCTACGATATTGATACTATTACTATAAAAGATGGTCAGTACTATACTAAAAATGAGAATAATTTGGGTTATAACCAAGAAGCCGATATGAGTTTTCTTGTCACAGCAGATGGCGTGTATGAAGATGGTCCAAAACATCCTACTTATGGTGTAAATATTGGTTCAGTAACTGGCTCTCCAGCAAACTTCACCCTGAAGCCTTATTCAAAAATTGCTTCCAAAGGGTTAACCTTCAATCAATCTTATAAAACAATTGATCTCAGTAATAAGTCACTTAGTGAAGTAATTAATCCATATAATGCATGGGTGATTAAAAATAATCTGACAAGCCAATTTCCAATCAGTGATACCTTATCACGTTTTTATAATGCCAGTGCTGCAACTAAATTCCCCGCTGGTTCTCAATGTTTTCAACTCACCAAATCTGAAAACAATCAGGAGCATATTGAACTTTATAACAATACCAAAAATCAAAAAAATGTAATGGATATATGGAATCAGGAAGCCAATAAAATTGCGGCAGATACACAAAAGAAAATTTTTAAAGATACAACTGCTTTTATCACATCTCAGCATCCGCAATATGACACTTATGCCAAATTCCAAAGTGATTTTTATGCAGGAGATTATTATTCTAAAGGTATAGATTTCTTATTAAGTGATGAAATTTCTAACATGAAAGAAGATATTAATCAAAATAGTGATCTTACAGCCGAAGAAAAAGCTAATGTATTAGAATATATTAACATTACCAATAATTTATGTACTGTATATAACAACACAGCAACCGAGACTATTCGTAATGCAATTAGTAATTTTAAATAGTTTTTTAATTATCTAACCCGAATCCTGTTTAAGCCAATGACTTCATAATTTGAATTTTTGGCTTATTCTGCTGAGTTAATTGGTATGCACATAACGATGCATAAATCCCACTTTAAAAGCCTGCCATACTTCTAGCTTTACTCGTCACCAAATTGTATTGACCTTCCAATAGACTGAATAACGTTTCTATTTTATTACGCTGTTTTAAGTGATATGCATCTGATGCACAGAGTTGAACAGACTGCATATTTTTTCGATGATAGGTAATTAAATCAATACCTTGATGTTTTAATCTGCTTTTTAAATCTTGGCTGATATAGCCACGATCCGCGTAAAGCTTTGCTTCTAAGCCCTCAACCAAATGCTCAACCATTCTTATGTCAGCCACGTGTCCATTGGATAACGCTGAACAAACGATTTCTCCAAGTTGATTCATCACAACATGTAATTTACAGCCGTAAAACCAGCCCATTGAGCTTTTACCACGAGTTGCTATTTTGGTTAATGATTTATGGCGCTGAATTCGTTGATTTTTACACACTGGAAGAGTCGTTGAATCAATCCATAAATATTGGCTATGTTGACCTTTCATTAAAGCTACATGTAAAGCATGTAGTGCCAACTGATGCATATTAATGAGGTGAATCATCCGTTGGTAACAGGGTAAACTTTTAAATAAATATTCTTTATCCTGTTTGAGCCATGTGAAAAATGCTTTGAAATTGGTGAAATGAGAGCATTTATACCAAAAAGCAATAAAGGTGATTTCTGAAATACTCAAGTGAGCTGTTCGGACTCTTGAGAAACGATGGCCTTGCTTAAGGAATTGCCAACAAGTTGCTTCAAATTTAAGAAAGAAATCATCAATTAGGCAGAATAATTCGGTACTATTAAACATCAGGACTAGAGTTTTAAGTTTTGTGTGGTAACTCAACTGATGGCTCTAGTCCTCCTGTTTTTCAAGTCAATTTCTTATCCGCGATTCGGGTTATCTAAGCTCTAAAAAATACAGGAATTCAAAATTCCTGTATTTCTTATGAACCCTCAATAAAAGACCTGGCTATTAATATAATTTATTGAAAATAAGTTCTTTATAATGTGATTAATATCTCTCTTAAATTTTAAATTTAATCCATTGCTTCATTTAGAAAGGAACTCTATATTTAATAGCTCCTTCAAATCTATAAAACATGGGGAATTTAAGGATATTAAGCTAAATTTGAATTGACTTAATTTTAATATATTCTTCGACCATAAATTTAATTTCAAATTCCGCAAACTTCATTCCATAAACTCTTTCTGCATCCTTTTGATAAGCCGGTCTTGGATCAAGCGATAAAACCTGTTCCAATTCATGCACAATTCGACCATCTAACTTTTGACGTTTCATTAAATCTTGCTTTTGCTGCTCTGCACTTTCTGTCCAGATAACCATCATTCGTTCAGGCTCATTCTGTGCATAACCACTTTCTGCATTAATAACCGCATCTGAATATTGAATATAAGGCTTGATATCTATAATGGGCGTACCATTCAGCAAGTCACTGCCTGTGACATAGACCCGAACTGATTTACCGACTTTTTTCACTTCTTTGAGCTGAACCACAGACAAACCCATCGGTGCAGGACGGTACATGCTGCGCGTTGCGAACACGCCTGTTTTTTGATTGCCGCCTAAACGCGGTGGACGCACTTGCGGACGGAATTTTAGATTATCCTGTTGATTCTTATTGTCATGAAACTGCCAGATGAGCCACAAGTGACTAAATTCCTCAATCCCTTCAAATGCCAATAAATCATTATAAGGCTCCAGCATTTCAATATACGATTCGACCTGAACCAGATTCGGTTGTCGCGGGATGCCAAATTTTTCACGGTAAGGAGAATTCATATACCCGATTATTGGCACTTTAAGCTCAGTCATAATCAATTTTTCTGATAAGTTCAATTAAATATATTCAGTTTATCGAGAATGTTTTTAGATTAGAATAGTAAGCTGTTCTAATTTGATAATTTATTGAGACCTTTAATGGCTGCTTTCAACGTCGAAAAGATTACTCACGTACACCACTGGAATGACACATTATTCAGTTTTAAAACCACTCGCGACACTGCGCTACGTTTTAAAAATGGTCAATTTGTGATGATTGGACTGGAAGTAAACGGTAAGCCTTTAATGCGTGCTTATTCTATTGCTAGCGCTAACTATGAAGAAGAGTTAGAGTTTTTCTCTATTAAAGTGCCAGATGGTCCTTTAACTTCTATTTTGCAAAAAGTAAAAGTTGGCGATGATATTTTGATATCACGTAAACCGACAGGAACTTTGGTCCTTGACGACTTAAACCCAGGTAAAAACTTGTACCTTCTTTCTTCAGGTACGGGTCTTGCTCCTTTCCTTTCTACGATTCGTGATCCTGAAACGTATGAACGTTTTGAAAAAATTATTGTGGTTCACGGTACACGCTTTGTGTCTGAATTGGCATATCAAGATTTGATCTTGAATGAAATTCCAAACCACGAATTCTTCTCAGAATTGGGCGCGAAAGAAAAATTAGTGTACTACCCAACCGTTACTCGCGAAGATTTCCATACTCAAGGTCGTGTAACGACTGCGATTGAAACGGGTGCTCTTTTCGAGAAAATCGGTTTACCACGTTTTAACCCAGAAACAGACCGTGCAATGTTGTGTGGTAGCCCGGCATTCCTAGATGATGTTGTTGCTCTTCTTGATCAGCATGGTCTTAAAGAATCTCCGAAGATGGGTGTACTTGGCGACTACGTGATTGAACGTGCATTCGTTGAAAAATAAGATTCTTCTTTTTTAGAATTGGAATCAAAAAAACCGAGCTAGATAGCTCGGTTTTTTTAAATCTCTCGATTTAATTATTTACCTTTACCTTCTTGGTTAGCCTGTCCCGTACAACCTGCACCACCACCAATCACAAAACCAAGTTCCGCTTTACATGAACCAATCATTCGTCCACTCGAATCAAAGGTAGTTACTGTTGAAGCACAGCCTGTCAATAACACGGCAACTGTCAAAGCCAATAAACTCGAAATTTTCATCCTATTTTCCCCATACTATAAAATTTTTAAAAAAGTTACTCGTGATCTGAAAGCATAATTTTTGCTGATTTAGGCGGTAATGGTAATAATCCTGACTGTTGATTAACTTTTGAATAATCCACCCCTTCAGAATTGGCCCCACCATAACAAATTGCGCGAGCCCCCAGTATGAAAGTAGAAGTAGCCTTGCAAGAACCGATCACTTGACCCGTTGCATCATAGGTCACTACTTTCGAGCTACACCCTGTAATCAACACCACAGTGCCCAAAGCTAAAAATTTAGGGCGTGTCATCAATTAACTTGAGGAAAACCACCTTGTCCCCATTATATTTTTATGACTAAACGCTATGCATTAAGAGATGATCAGTGGGAACAGATTAAAGATCTGTTACCTGGACGAATAGG
>Ga0308160_10001489_pt1 | contig 32537 bp, 28 predicted proteins | sample PhyFR1_FD_201036 | JGI IMG/M metagenome (GOLD analysis project Ga0308160, IMG submission 201036) | Phyllosphere microbial communities from UC Gill Tract Community Farm, Albany, California, United States - DLSLF.R1 | ecosystem: Host-associated > Plants > Phyllosphere > Unclassified | place: USA... | reverse complement strand
GATCAGCACGAACAAGGCCAGGTACGACAGCGTCGCGCTCTCACGCCACGGCCGCAGCGCAACGTCTTTCGAGCGCAGCACAGCGATCTGCGCCGGATAGTCGGCAACGCGCGACTGGCTGTAGAGGAATGCCTCGCCGTCGATCTCGACATCGGTTGCGTGCTGGCGGAACAGGGGCTTCTCTCTCGTGTCGCGCCCGATGCTGCCGGTGTCGAAAGGCACCCGCAGCAACAGGGTGCCGTCGTCCAGCGTCATCAGGATCCGGCCATCGCTGCCGATATCGAGGCCCTCGTATATCTTGCGGAAGAAGTCGATCTTGATCGTTGCCAGCGCGACGCCGGCGAAGCGACCGTCCGGATGATCGATGCGCCGGGACACCGGAATGACCCACGCGCCGCTGGTGCGGCCGATGATTGGATCGCCGATGTGGACGCCCCGCCCCGGATGCTGGCGGTGATACTGGAAATAGGCGCGATCGCTGTTGTTGCGGCCATCGAACTGCGTGCCCGAGGAATTTGCGATCCAGCGGCCAGTTTCATCATAGATGAACAGACCCTGCAAGGCCGGCAGGCGCGCCATGTGCTTCAGCATGAGCGCGCGCAAACGCGCCGTGCTGGCCGCCGACCACCCTTCCACCTCCACCTTGTCGACCAACGACACCAGCACGGTGTCGGCCATCTTGAACGAGGAATTGGCCTGGTTGGCGAGCGTATGCGAGGTATTGGATGCGGAAATGGAAGCGTTGGCGAGCTCGAGTCCGCGCGAGTGGTAGCTGCTCCATACCGTGACGGCGAGCGACATGAGACACGCCATCAGGATCATCGTGATTGTCACGGCCTTGAGCGGCCGGCGCTCGACGCCGAGTTCGCTGGCGCCATCCTGGCCCGCTTCTTCCGCCTGCGCCTTCAATAGCGCACCCGCTCCGCCATGAATCACATTCACCCCGACGATTCAACAAACCGCCGAGTGTATTCGATCGTCAGACGCTTGTATCCACCCCTGCCGCAGCGTGTTTCAATATAGACAGGATATGTATCCACAGAACAACGAATGTGACTCCGGGTTACCTCGGACTAAACAATCCGGCGCGGCGCCGCGGTAAGTGGATCACCGCTGTTGGGTGTACCGGTCGGTTCAATGAGCACGATATGTGCCTCGGGTTCAGCGCGCGGACGGTGCCGCACCCCGCGTGGCACGACATACACCTGACCAGGCGTCAGCGATACCGTAGAGCCGTCTTCCAGATCGATCTGCAAGTGGCCCTTGAGCACCAGGAAGAAATCGTCGGTATCAGGATGGACATGCCAATGGTACTCGCCGCGCAGCTTCGCCACCATGATGTCGTGGCCGTTGAACAGCGCAACCGTGCGCGGTTGCCAGGCCTCGGTAAAGGTGGCAAGTTTGGTGTCGAGATCGACTACACCGGTCATGATTGACTCCTTGTGAAAAAGAACCATGATCGGTCAATGCGATTCGCCCGTCTTGTACAATCGTTGCATGGCACCCGACGATCTCCCGGATGGTAATGAAGCGCGATTTTCGGCATTGACTGACGACGTCACGCTGATGCAGGCCAGCTTTACCGATCATGCGTTTGAGCGCCACAGCCACGATTTCTTTTCGATCGGCTTGACCACTTACGGAGTCCAGCGCTTCCGCTGCAAGGGGCAGCAATATGACAGCCAGCCAGGCGATTTCGTGCTGTTCAATCCGGACCAGGACCATGACGGCCGCCGCGGCACCCCCGACGGATTCCGCTACACGATCTGCTACCTTCCCGAAGCGTTTGTAAGATCCTGCCTGGATCTCGATGCAGGTCTGGCTGGCCCGCCTTATTTTGCGGCGCCGCACCTCACCGACCGCGCCATGGCGGCGGCGTTCATCAGGCTGACCCAGGATCTGGCAAAAAATTCGCGTGAAGCCCTGCGAACGGAATCCTTGCTGCGCACCTTTCTGCGCACGATGCTCCAGCGTCATGGAGAACGCAGGCAGGCCGAAGCGCTGATGCCTTCAGACGCGGGGCTGGTGCGGCTTATGCGGGTCAAGGACTATATCCGGACCTATTTTCAGCGTGACCTGACACTGACCGAGCTGGCCGAGGTAGCCGGACTGTCCCGTTCACACCTGACACGCCTGTTCGGAACCACCTTCAACGTATCGCCCCACGTGTATTTGAACGCAGTCCGGATCGGCCATGCGCAAACCCTGATTGCGCTCGGCATGCCGCTCGCAGCGGTCGCCGTCGATTGCGGATTCGTCGACCAGAGCCATCTTGCACGGCGCTTCAAAGGCAGCGTCGGCGTGGCGCCGGTCCACTGGCGCCGGATGCGCGGTAATGCGATCAGGTAATCCGCCTGCACCGCTGACGCCTCCGTTTGCAACCGATCTCTTGTTCTAACGAGCAAAGGCGCACGATGTTGATTCCGCTTTGGGAAAACTCAACCGTTGATCTCGGCATAGCACGCCTACTCTGGTGCATCCTGGCTTGGCTGCCGATAACCCGGCTTGGCGCGCCCGATGCGCTGGGCGCGATAGATACCCGCGTGACCCGAGCACAAATAGCTCACCACGCATGCAATCCCCGCATAGATGCCGATCTCGCCCCCGAACAATTCGATCGCCATCAGGGTCGACGCCAGTGGTGTATTCGCCGCGCCCGCGAACACGGCCACGAAGCCGATCCCCGCCAGCAGCGCGAATGGCATGTGCAACAAAGGGGCCAGCGCATTGCCCAGCGTGGCGCCGATATAAAACAGCGGCGTCACCTCCCCGCCCTTGAAACCGGTTCCCAGCGACAGCACGGTGAAGGCAAACTTTGCCAACCCGTCGTACCAGGCCAGCGGCTGCTGGAACGATTCGACGATGACGGGAATGCCCAGGCCGATATAGCGGTCGGTGCCGATCAGCCACACCGCGCCGGCGACGACGATGCCGCCGATGAAAGGGCGCAGCGGCGCATACGCGATGCGCTGGCGCATCCAGCCGCCGATCGCGTGGGTCGATACGGCGAACGCGCGGCCGGTCAGGCCAAACATGATCCCGGCAAGCACCATCGCCGCGAGGCCCCATGCCGACACGGATGGAATCACATCGATCGCGTAATGCGTGTGCTGCACGCCCCACAGCAGGCCGACTTCATCGGCCACCACGGCCGCGATCAGGCATGGCAGGATCGCGCCATAGCGCAGGCGCCCGATCACCAGCACTTCAATCGCGAACACCGCGCCCGCGAGCGGCGTGCCGAACACCGACGCAAAGCCGGCGGCGATGCCGGCCATCAGCACCACGCGCCGGTCCTCGAGCGAGAGCTTGAAGCGATGCGTGATCTGGTCGGCCAGCGCCCCGCCCATCTGCACCGCGGTGCCTTCGCGCCCGACCGAAGCGCCGCACAGGTGGGCCAGCACGGTGCCCCCGAGCACCAGCGGCGCCATGCGCAGCGGGATGGTCTGCTGCGGCTCGTTGATCTCGGCGATCAGCAGATTATTGCCCGCTTCGGCGCGGCCGCCAAAGCGCAGGTAGATCCAGCCGACGACGAAGCCGGCGATCGGCAGTAGCCAGATCAGCCCGGGATAGGCGGTGCGGGTGTTGGTCGCCCAATCGAGGGCAAACAGGAACAAGGCCGAAGCAGTACCGGCCAGGATCGCCACCGCGAGCGAGAGCGCCATCCATTTGGCCATATGGGCCAGCAAATCGGACAGCGCAGTGCGGCGTGGACGATTCATGCTGGTCCTGGAGAACGTCTAGAAGGCGTGCAAGGCCACCACTGCCGCCACGCCGAGCGCGATCAGCAGCACCTGCGGCACCGACTCGCGCAGCGTCGCGCGGCGCTGCATCTGCGGCATCAGGTCACTGACCGCGATATAGATGAAGCCCGACGACGCAAACACCAGCACATACGGAATCAGGCCGCTGGCGCGGTCGAGCGTGTAATACCCGAGCAAGCCGCCCGCCACCGCCATCAGGCTGCACAGCAGGTTGAACACATACGCGCGCAGGCGCGAGAAGCCGGCATTGAGCAGCACGATGAAGTCGCCGATCTCCTGCGGAATCTCGTGCGCCACGATCGCCAGCGCGGTGACGATGCCCAGCTCCGGGTTGGCCAGGAACGCCGCCGCGATCAGGATACCGTCGGTGAAATTGTGCATGCCGTCGCCGAGCAGGATCATCCAGCCCGACTTGCCGGCTTCGCGCGCATCGTGGCCGTGGGCGTGATGATGGCCATCGCCTTCGTGGTGATGCGAATGGCGCAGCAGCGCCACCTTCTCGAGCAGGAAGAACGCCAGCAGGCCGCCGAGCAAGGTAGCGAACAGGCTGTGCGTGTCGGCGCCAGAGTCGAATGCTTCCGGCAGCGCGTGCAGGAGCGAGGTCGCCAGCATGATGCCAACCGACAGGCTGACCATCTTCTCGACCGCTTTCGAGAGCAGCGTGAACGAGAAGAAGGCCGCCCCGGAGATGCTGACGACACCGGCGACCGTGGTCGCCAGCAGGATGGAGCCCAGTGTCGGGTCTAAAAGCGGGTCGATTTCAAAGCCTCTTGTTATTTACTTGCGACGAGCCGCAAAACCGGACATTGTACCGTCCCGCGCCTGCCCCCGTGCAAGCAGTGCACGGAGGCAGACGCAGAATCTACGCCGCGCTCAGGCGACGCCGTGCTTGCGGAACCAGGCCAGCGCGCGGTTCCAGCCATCCTTTGCATCGGCCTCGTTGAAGCTCGGACGATAATCGGCGTGGAAGGCGTGGCCCGAATTCGGGTACACGTGGATCATCGAGCGGCTGTTGCCCTTGTCCAGCGCGGCGCGCATGCGCTCGACCGAATCGAGTGGAATGCCGGTGTCCTTGGCGCCGTACAGGCCCAGTACCGGCACCTTCAGGTTCTGCGCGACGTCGATCGGATGCTTCGGCGAATTGGCGCTGGCCTCGCCCACCAGCCGCCCATACCAGGCCACGCCGGCCTTCACGTTCAGGTTGTGCGCCGCGTACAGCCAGGTGATGCGCCCGCCCCAGCAGAAACCGGTGATCGCCAGCTTCTCGGTGTTGCCGCCGCGCTGCTTGGCCCAGGCGACGACGGTGTCGAGGTCGGACATCACCTGCGCGTCCGGCGTGCGGGCGATGATGTTCTTCATCAGGTCGGCCATATTCGCCACCTTGGTCGGGTCGCCCTGGCGCACGAACAAATCGGGCGCGATCGCCATATAGCCCTGTTTGGCGAAACGGCGCGCCACGTCCTTGATGTGCTCGTGCACGCCGAAGATTTCGGAAATCACCAGCACCACCGGTACATCCGTCTTGCCACGCGGCTGGGCGCGGTACACCGGCACGTCCTGGCCGTCGATCACCAGGATGCTGTCGGCCGCGTCGAGGCCCTCGGTATCGGTCTGGATCATGGTCTGCGCCACCACCGGCAGCGCCGCCGTAGCGAAGCCGGCCCCGAGCGACACTTTCAAGAAATCGCGGCGCTTGACGCCGTCGTTGTAAGCACTGGCGCCGAGCAGGCTGTTACCGTCGTTGACGAGGTCTTTCATGGTCATCCTTCGATCTGAGTTGGACAAGATTGCCAGTCTAGCATCGCCAACCGGGCTGTACACGCCGCGCACGGATGCGTAAAACTTTGCTATTCCTTGTTGCGATATAAACAACACCCTCGGTGCTGCGTCCTTACAACAGAATCATTTTTTTCGTTTATTTTTAAACTTAAAGGATAGATACTTGCCGTGCGGAATTTCCCGTTTCTAGCGATTAACGACATGATGTTAAAGAATTTGCGCATCGGCTCCCGTCTTGCCCTCGGCTTCGCCATCATCCTCACCCTCGCGCTTGCCGGTACCGCGACCGCCCTCCACTCCACCCGCTCCAGCACGGCCGCCACCAAGGAGATGATGGACAAGCCGCTGACCAAGGAGCGCCTGGTCTCGGACTGGTACGTACTGACCTATTCCGCCATCGCGCGCACCTCGCTGATCTCGCGCAGCAGCGACAACACCCTGTCCACGGTCTTCGCCAAACCGATCGCCGACAGCGTCACCGACACCACGGCCATCCTCAAGAAGGTGGAGGTTTTGCTGGATTCGCCGGAAGAGAAAGAAACGCTGCAAACAATTCTCGCGTTGCGCAAGAAGTATCAGGCTGGCAAGGTTGCCGTAATGGACGCGCGCAAGGCCGGCGACGGCGCTGCCGCCGAACGGGCCTATGATGAGGTGTTCGCGCCGGCCGCCGCCAACTATGGCGCCAAAGTGCTGAGCCTGCTGCAACTGCAGCGCAAGGCGATCGACGACAGCGCCCAGCGCATCGAAGCGGCCAACGCGCGCAGCACCCAACTGGTGATCCTGCTCGGCGTGCTGACCGTCGCGCTCGGCTCGGTGGCCGCCTTCCTCATCACGCGCAGCATCACCAGGCCGCTGGTGGCGGCGGTGGCGGTCGCCGAGACCGTCGCCTCGGGCAACCTCGGGAATCGTTTCGGCGACTATCCGCGCGACGAAGTGGGCGACCTGATGCGCGCCTTGCACAGCATGAACGACGCCCTGGTGACGGTTGTCGCCGAAGTCCAGCACGGCACCACCGCGATCTCCACCGCTTCGACCGAAATCGCCGCCGGCAACCTCGACCTGTCGGCGCGCACCGAGCAGCAAGCCAGCTCGCTCGAAGAAACCGCCGCCTCGATCGAAGAACTGACCTCGACCGTGCGCCAGAATGCCGACAACGCGCTGCAGGCCAACGGCCTGGCGAAAACGGCGTCCGAAGTCGCGGTGCGCGGCGGCGCCATCGTCGGCCAGGTGGTCGACACCATGGGTTCGATCGACGCCTCGGCGCGCAAGATCGCCGACATCACCGGCGTCATCGACGGCATCGCGTTCCAGACCAATATCCTGGCCCTGAACGCGGCGGTGGAAGCGGCGCGCGCCGGCGAACAGGGCCGCGGCTTTGCGGTCGTGGCGTCCGAAGTGCGCAACCTGGCGCAGCGCTCGGCCGGTGCGGCGCGTGAAATCAAGGGCCTGATCGGCGACTCGATGACGCAGGTGAATGCCGGCATGGCGCTCGTGCAACAGGCCGGCGCCACGATGGACGACGTCGTGGCCAGTGTGGCGCGGGTGACCGACATGATGTCCGAGATTACCAGCGCCAGCCAGGAACAGCGCGCCGGCATCGACCAGGTGAATGTCGCCGTGACCCAGATGGACCAGATGACGCAGCAGAATGCGGCGCTGGTCGAGCAAGCGGCGGCTGCGGCTGCGAGCATGCAGGAGCAGGCGGCGCGCCTGGCGCAGGTGGCGGCGGGGTTCAGGCTGGCCGATGGCGCCGCCCAGGTTCAGGCGCGGCCACTGCTGGCCAAGCGCGCAGCGCCGGCGCTCGAAATGGCGTAATGCCTGCGCCGGGCCGGCGCACCACGTTGCCGACCCGCGCTTATCCTCGCTATCGGCCCGTATAGCGACCGATTGCGGCATTCGTCGCATGCCGCAAGATGGCCTGCTTCACGCATCTACAATGCAGCAGTCTTGATGAATGAGGCCTGCATGAACATCCCTTTTACCGAGCTTTCCGACCCGCCGCCCCAGCCCGCGCTGGCGCGGCGTTTCATCTGGCGCGCCACGTGGCCGATGGCACTGGTATGCGGTCGGCGCGAGACTTATCCGGTCAGCGAAGCGTATGCGCGGCAGTTCAGGCAGATGTAGCAGGCGCCAGGGCGCGTGGAAATGGGTGAGAAATGGCGCAGGCGTGACGCGTTAAGATTGGGCTTTGAATACGTGGCCTTTTCATGAAACACGTCCGCATCCTGCTACTTTCGGCCTTGCTCGCGCTGGCCCACCCGCTCGCGTCGGCGGCCAACGAATGCACCGCATCGTGCAAGCGCGGCATCGGCGAAGCGCTCGCTCTTGAAGGGCAAGGCAAGTTCCAGGAGGCGCTCGACAAATACCGCAGCGTCGAGAAAGCCGAGCCACTGGCCTCGTTGCCGGTCTCGCTGGCGGCGGGCCTGATGCTGCGGCTGGCGCCGCAGGTGAAGCCCGACAAGGTGAAACAGTGGCGCGACACCGCGCGCGCCATGGCCATGCGCGCCACCAGGCTCGACCCGGACGACCCGATCGCCCACGAAACACTGCGCATGCTCGACGACGATGGCGTCTCGCCACTGCGCCCGCTCAACGCGCGCGCGGCGGCGCTCCACGACGAGGCTGAAAATCATTTCTCCCAAGGGCAATTCAAGGAGGCGCTGCAAAAATACGAGGCTGCGATGGCTGCCGATCCACAATCCTCAATGCCCTTGGTCGGCGCTGGCGACTGCTACTTCATGCAAAAGGACTGGCCGCGCGCCGAAACCCTGTTCCGGCGCGCGACCGGGATCGAGCCGCACAATTCGCAAGCCTGGCGCTTCCTGTCTGACGCGCTGCTGTACCAGGACCAGCGCGCCGCGGCCGAACAGGCATTGCTGTCGGCGATCGCGGCCGATCCTTCGCAGCGCCCCAACTGGAGCAAGCTGTCCGCCCTGCGCGCCGACGCTGGCGCTGGCAAGCCCCTGACGTCACTGGCCTTGCGGCGCGGCGTGCGCGTGGTGCCGCCGAATGACGGCGGCAAGTACACGCTCGAGATCGATGAACAGGTGCTCGACAAGGCGCCGACGCACGACCAGGCTTTTCGTATCGCGCTCGGCAGCGCCGAAATCAATCTGCGCATGGCCGACCAGCACAAGCAACGCTCGGCCTACGACATCGAACTTGCATCCTGGCGCATGGCCTTGACCATCGCCGACGAGCTCGAAGCGAAGCGAGGCAATCGCTTCAGCGAGCCGGGGCTGCAGCGCATGCAGGCATTGGCCAAGGCTGGCCAGCTGGAAGCGGCGATCCTGCTGCTGCAGTTCCGCCAGTCGTACCGGCCGGCGCTGGACGCCTGGCTGGCCGCGAACCCGGACGGCGTGAGGCAGTTCATTGATCGGCATGGGCTGCAGCCGTGAGCGAGCGAGCGAGCACCCCTCAGGCCGGGCAGCTTGAAGCCGCAATCGACCACAGGCTTTGACTGTAACGAAACGTTCGTCGTCGCCCGGCAGCCATAGTGCGACTTTGTCGACATCGGCTGAATCTGATAGCGCAGGCAATAACGCGCGGTACGACGATAACTCCCCGCGCATCCACCGATTATTGTTGATGCAAAATCATAACGCTAGGCGGATCGACATGCTCTTCAGTATGTTTAAGACAACGCCTGTATTCAATTAAATTTCTTACTGAATTACCCGGCCTCGTTTGATAATGTTGCCTTTTTAATAAATATCTGTAGCTCCGTCTGCTATGACATATAAAATCCGCTTCTTTATGCATACAGCATTGCTGGATTCGCATACTTCATGGATATCCGATATATACTAATATTCCCAATAAAATCCAAATAAATTATGTCAGAGACCACGCGACTTCCTGAGGTTCGATCCCTTTCTCAAATTCTTCCATCTGGGGTTGAAGGCGGGAAAGAATTTGCTCGCATAATCGACCTTCTTCTTTTCTATCTTTCGTTAAGGTCTGGTGGATCAGTAAATCTATTCAGTGATCGGTCAGGTGATTTTTATGGTTTGGATAGTTTTAATGGGGGTGGATTCCGCAAGGAAGGGTACATTGGATATCAATACAAATTCTTCCCGTCGCCTCTTAGCGCAAATCATCGATCTGAAATTATCTCAGCTCTTAAGAAGAGTGCATCCAATCAAAGGCAGCTGGAAATAAAAAAATGGATACTGGTGACTCCCGATGACCTAATTCAGTCAGGAGTAAAAAAAGATGGAGGAGATGTAGAATGGTTTATGGGGCTTCAGGCAAAATTAAATATTCCGTTCGAGATAGAACATTGGGGGCATCGAAAATTACAAGCGCTATTTATTGAAACACCACGATTATGCCTTTATTATTACCCTGAACTCATACTGGAAGGAAAATCACGTTTAATTTCAATCCAGGAAACTCGCAGACGGTATGACATAAACCTTCATCAAACTAACGGCAGAATTGAATTTGTCGGCATGTCCGTTTATAAAGCTGAAGCAACGCACGGGGTTAATATTGAAGATATATATATTCCGGTTTCTGTAGCACCATACCCCTTGGATTCATCTCACTTTACGCAGCGTCTAAACCCACTTAAATTCTTAGCCCCAGGATCTCGCCAGGTCATATTAGGTGATCCAGGCTCTGGGAAATCAACTCTAATAAAATTCCTCTCGATGGTAGGTCAGTCGAAAGATTTGCAAAAGCGCTATGGCGCCAGCGAAGATGACCGCATTGCAATCCCTGTCACCTTAAGAAAATATTCTGATGCGCTTAAACTGGATAAGAATTTATCCATACTCGATTTTATTCAAAAAGTAGCCCAAGCTGATTATAGCTTACCGAGTGCAGACGATAACTTCTTCGAATTTTATCTTGAGACTGGAAAGGCAATAATTCTTTTTGACGGCATGGATGAATTGCCAGATGCGTCTTACAAACAGATTGTACGTGACAGAATAAGTACATTTTTAAACTGCTATCCGATTTCAAGTGCCGTAGTTACGTCAAGAATTGTTGGGTATAGCGCTGCGTTTGGATTTGACAAAAAGATCTATCACCATTTTCAACTTGCTCCACTCTTGCTTGATGAGATTAAATGTTTCGTTCAAGATTGGTATAAGGCGAGGATTGAAAACATAAATGAAAGGGACGCTAATATAGCGGATTTGATCCGGATTCTACGAAATCCTGAACAAACTGCAATACGCACATTAGCTGAAAATCCCTTATTACTTACAATTGTGACGCTGGTACACCGAATTGATGCAGTTTTGCCCGACGAAAGAGTAATCTTATACCAGAAGTGTACAGAAACTTTGCTAAACACCTGGCATACCTGGAAATACAAAGGCCCCGAAGATCAGCTTCGGCGAGGGAGAATTGAGCGTACAAATCGACGAAGAATTGAAGCACTCGCGCACCATATGCACATCAACGCAGGCGCCACCAAAAAACTTTCACGCGCAGTGCTCCTTGAAAGCGAAGTTATATCAATATTAAGCGAGGATATCCTACGTCACGATGGCTTTGATTCTATAACTGATGCAAATGATGCTGCACAGGAATTTTTACATTTTATAAAACAAAAAGCGGGATTGCTAATCGAAGTTGGCGATAGACAATACAGCTTTATTCACCTAACTTTTCAAGAGTATCTCACTGCTACCTCTTTGACAGCAACACTAGAGATTGGCGGGATCTCAGCACTTTGGAATCTGATTGAAGAACATTTAATTGATCCACGATGGCAAGAAGTTATTCGACTATTGGTAGCCTCACTTAAGACTGATGAAAGCCAAGAATTCTTAATAAAAAAAATAATCGAGAAGAATGAAACCGATCCAGATGTGAGTAAAACATCTCTACTTGGCGGACTATTATTAGACGGCGTGAAAAGTGCAGAGAACAATCAAAAGTCTATTTTAATCTCACTTTTTAATTTCCTCAAATGTATAAATAACAGAGAAATAAATCCGAAGATCATCGATTTGCTTTCAATGCTATCAATGAAATTTCAGGCTTCATGGGATGAATCATTTAAGTATTGCTGGGTTAAGGACGAATCTCTTCGGTCATCAATGTTATTATTATGCTTAGCAATAAATTTAAGCGATGATCGAAAATCCGAAATACTAGTCCCTAGACATTTAAATGTTGACCAGTCAAATATTGAAATTCTAGCGTTAGTCTTTGGCAATGAAAAATGGCCGAACGAATTAAGTATCGAGACTTTTTCAAAGCTTAATATCTTCAGCAGTAATTTAGCGCTATGGGCTAGAACAAGTCCGGTAAGTAACTTCTGGGCATGTATCGCTCAATGTATGTTTTTTAACATTGACGATGGTGCGCGAAAAGAATATCTATTTAAATTGCAACTATCTGTTTTTGGACACATGCATGGCCCATTCGAAGACTTTTATAAAAATTATTCGCTTTTAAATATGAAATCAAGTGCAGATCCAGGCGTAGTGAACCAAGCAATTCATCGCGCACTAAAAAATTATATAATTTCGAATGGCTTGCCTTCGAACCAAAGGACAAAAATCGGTAGAAGACTTTATTCGAAAGACCTAGAAAGAGTTAAAGTTCATGTCGAAGGACTAACAACTCGCATTACATCTACACTCAATAGAAACTCGAAAATTACTGTCAAAAGAAATCTTCGCACGAACGATCCAAAAAAACTAGACTACTACGAAAACAGATATGGTGCAAAATTCCATTCTTTAATGGACGATTTTTTTGCAACCATCGGCTGCGAGGGGGAAACAGATTTCTGGTCTTCAGTTCTTAATTCTGATGGATTACTTTCGCCCGTTGTCCAGTCAACAGTATCTTGCCTTAATCTCGATCCATCGAATCTATGGGGACAAGCAATACATCAAAACAGTTTGCAAAAATTTAAAAAACAGTTTACGTATTTAGATGATTCTACGCTATTAGATTTGACTGAAAAGTTCAAAAATTGCAATTACGATTCGGGAGACTGTTGGCTTGCGGCGTCGTTCCACCTCTATGATGCATGGCTATTTCTATTTAGTGGTTACGATAGTTTAAAATTAAGCCCCATAGCAAATTTAAATTTAGTAACCAACAATATTCCATTTGCACCTTTAAAACACGCAAAAAGAATACGCGAAGCTCTAATTTCAGATTCTAGAAATGAAATTCATAAATTAGTAAGTAATTAGATTAAAAAAATAGGGGCATTTAGCCCCTATATCAACTACGGAATTTCGAAATTAAATAATCAGTGCGCCTCGTCCCAGTTCTTGCCCACGCCCGTCTCAGCCAGCAGCGGCACATTCAACTGCGCCACGCCCGCCATCAGTTCGGGCAGCTTGACGCGCACCAGATCGAGTTCGGCTTCAGGCACCTCGAGCACCAGTTCATCGTGCACCTGCATGATCATGCGGGTGCCGAGCCTGTCGCTTTCGAGCCAATCTTGCACCGCGATCATGGCCAGCTTGATCAGGTCGGCCGCCGTGCCCTGCATCGGCGCATTGATTGCCGCGCGTTCGGCGCCGGCGCGGCGCGGGCCGTTGGGCGAATTGATCTCTGGCAGCCACAGGCGGCGGCCGAACACGGTTTCGACATAGCCGCGCGCCTTGGCCTGCAGGCGCGTTTCATCCATATATTGCTTGACGCCCGAGAAGCGCGCGAAGTAGCGCTCGATGTAGTTGGCGGCGGCGCCGCGCTCGATGCCCAGGTTCTGGGCCAGGCCGAAGGCGCTCATGCCGTAGATCAGGCCAAAGTTGATGACCTTCGCGTAGCGGCGCTGCTCGCTCTGCACTTCATCGAGGCCGATGCCGAAGATCTCGGCGGCGGTGGCGCGGTGGATGTCCTCGCCGTCGGCGAAGGCCTTGAGCATGGCGGCGTCGCCCGAGATGTGGGCCATGATGCGCAGCTCGATCTGCGAATAGTCGGCCGAGACGATCACATGGCCGGGCGCGGCGACGAAGGCTTCGCGGATGCGGCGCCCCTCGGCGTTACGCACCGGAATGTTCTGCAGGTTCGGCTCGTTCGACGACAGGCGGCCGGTGATCGCCACCGCCTGCGCATAGTTGGTGTGCACGCGGCCGGTGTTCGGGTTGACCATCTTGGGCAGCTTGTCGGTGTAGGTCGACTTGAGTTTCGACATGCCGCGGTGTTCGAGCAGGATCTTCGGCAGCGGGAAATCCTCGGCCAGCTTCTGCAGCACTTCTTCGTCGGTCGACGGCGCGCCGGTGGCGGTCTTCTTGATCACCGGCAGGCCCAGCTTGGTGAAGAAGATTTCGCCGATCTGCTTGGGTGAACCCAGGTTGAACGGGCCGCCGGCCAGTTCGTAGGCCTGCTGCTCGAGTTCCTGCATGCGCTTGCCCAGTTCGCCCGACTGCACGCCCAGCAGCTCGCTGTCGATCAGCACGCCATTGCGCTCGATCTTGTGCAGCACCTCCATGGTCGGCATCTCGATCTCGCGATAGATGCGCGTCAGGCCGGCGTTTTCCTCGACGTGCGGCAGCATGGTCTGGTGCAGGCGCAGCGTGATGTCGGAATCCTCGCCTGCGTATTCGGTGGCGCGCGACAATTCGACCTGGTCGAAGCAGATCTGGTTGACGCCCTTGCCGCACACGTCCACGTAAGGAATCGTGGTGTAGCCCAGGTGGCGCATCGCCATCGTGTCCATATCGTGCGGCTTGTGCGACTCGAACACGTACGACTGCAGCAGCGTGTCGTGCACGATGCCTTTCAGGGCCACGCCATGGTTGGCGAAGATGTGCATGTCGTACTTCAGGTTCTGGCCCAGCTTCGGCTTGGCGGGATTCTCCAGCCAGGCGCGCATTTTTTCCAGCACGTGCTCGCGCGACAATTGATCGGGCGCGCCGGCGTAGCGGTGCGCCAGCGGGATATAGGCGCCCTTGCCGATCTCGGTCGACAATGAAATGCCGACCATCTGCGCCGTCATCGGGTCGAGCGAGGTGGTCTCGGTGTCGACCGAGGTCAGGGCGGCGGCGTCGATCAGCGCCAGCCACTTGTCGAGCTGCTCGTCGGTGAGGATGGTCTCGTACTCGCCCTTGATGACCGGCATGCCGTCGAGCGTGCCTTGCGGGCCTTCAGGTGAGTTGAGCGGACCGCCGCCGGGCGCGCTGCCGGCCGCCGGGCGCACGCTGCCGTCGCCGGGACGGGCGCCGCCCAGGTCGCGCAGCATGGTCTTGAAACCGTAGCGGGCGAAGAATTCGCGCAGCGCTTCGGCGTCTTCGGGACGGCCAACCAGCGACTCGTCGAACGAGACCACGTGCTTGACCAGGTCGCAATCGGTCTTGACGGTGATCAGTTCGCGGCCCTTCGGCAGCCATTCGAGCGCGCTGCGCAGGTTCTCGCCCACGGCGCCGCCGATGCTGGCGGCATTGGCGATCACGCCGTCGAGCGAATCGTGCAGCGCCAGCCATTTGAGCGCCGTCTTGGGGCCGCACTTGGCCACGCCCGGCACGTTGTCGACCGTGTCGCCGACCAGGGTCAGGTAGTCGATGATGCGGTTCGGCGGCACGCCGAACTTGGCCAGCACGCCGGCTTCGTCGAGCTTCTCGTTGCTCATGGTGTTGATGAGCATGACCTTGTCGTTGACCAGCTGCGCCAGATCCTTGTCGCCGGTCGAGATCACGGTCTTCATGCCGCGTTCGGTGGCTTGCACCGACAGCGTGCCGATCACGTCATCGGCTTCGACGCCGTCGACGGTAAGGATGGGCCAGCCCATGAAGCGCACCACTTCGTGGATCGGTCCGATCTGCTTGCCCAGGTCTTCCGGCATCGAGGCGCGTGTGGCCTTGTACTCGGGGTACAAATCGTCGCGGAAGGTCTTGCCCTTGGCGTCGAACACGCAGGCGATATACGCGGCCGGGAAGTCGGCGCGCAGGCGGCGCAGCATATTGACCATGCCGTGCATGGCGCCGGTGGGGAAACCGTCCGGGCTGCGCAGGTCGGGCAGCGCGTGGAAGGCGCGATAAAGATAACTGGAACCGTCAACGAGCAGCAGGGTATTGTCCATAGGGGCGACGTAGGGTCAGAACAGGGTCGGATGCGGAAGGCGCGCAGGTGATGCAATGGTGCGCCGGAGTAGCCATCATTATCGCAGAATCCGCCTTAGGCGAAGTACGTCGGCGGCGCGCCGCCCCGCCGCTTCGCACCGGGAAAACGGCGCACTCAGTTCACAGCGACGCTGCGCGGTTTGCTACAATGGACTAAACGACATTAGGTGACCACTATGCTGCGCACGACTCCCCGCCTCGCCCTCCTGACCCTGTGCCTGGTCGCCCATGCCGGTTTGGCCGGCGCCCAGACGACGGCGCAAACCCAGCAGACGGCGCCACGCCCGGCGGCGGCGCAGCCTGCGCAAACGCCGGCTCAGCAAGCCCAGCAACAACGCCAGCTGCAGCAGCCGCCACAACTCGAACGTATCGAGCCGGGCAGCGACGTGCCGGCCACCACCATCGAGCCGCGCCCGCGCACCCGCATCACCGAACATCGCAGCAACGACGGCCGCGTGACCGAAGTCGAAGTCGAGAGCAGCGGCAGCCGCTACTCGCTCAAGCCGAACACGCCTGCCGGCAACGCCCAGCCGGGCGACGCCCAGAGCACCGCCGGCCGCGCGCCGCAGTGGAAAGTGGTCGAGTTCGATTTCGGCAACCCAAAGAAGCAGGACACCACGGCCGAACCGGTGACCCCGGCGCAGCCGCGTACCGGCCTGCCGACGCGCGCCGACGCACCGCCGCCGCCGGCCCTCGAACCGACCACCAAACAATGACCCTGCGCCCCGCGCGCGGGGCCCACACTCGACTCCTCCACTTTTTTGCTAGCACATGGCAGTTTTCACCGCGGTCTCGCTGGATGACCTTCACCAGTGGATCAAGCAGTTCGCGCTCGGCCAGGCCGTCGCGCTCGAAGGCATTTCCTCCGGCATCGATAACAGCAATTTCTTTCTCACGACCGAGCGCGACGCGCAGCCTGGCCAGTATGTACTGACCTTTTTCGAAAACCTGCGCTTCGAGCAATTGCCGTTCTACGTCGGCCTGATGGCCCATCTGGCCGAGCGCGGCATTCCGGTGCCGGCGCCGGTCGCCAACCAGCACGGCGCGCTGGTGGTGCCGCTGCATGGCAAGCCGGCCATCATCGTCAGCCGCCTCAGCGGCGCCTCGCAACTCGATCCGCAGCCGGTGCATTGCGCCGAGGTCGGCAGCATGCTGGCGCGCATGCATCTTGCAGCGCAGGATTTCGCGCTGCAGCAGCCGAATCTGCGCGGCCTTGACTGGTGGATCGAGACCGCGCCCGCCGTGCTGCCCTACCTGAGCGACGACGAGGCTGCGCTGCTCAGCAGCGAGGTGGCCTATCAGCGCGATTTCGCCGCCGGCGCCGCCTGCGCTGACCTGGCGCGCGGTCCGGTACACGCCGACCTGTTCCGCAATAACGTGATGTTCGAAGGTGAACGCCTGAGCGGCTGCTTCGATTTTTATTTCGCCGGCGTCGACACCTGGCTGTACGACGTCGCCGTCACCGTCAACGACTGGTGCATCGACCTGGCTAGCGGCCAGCTCGACGACGAGCGCGTGCGCGCCCTGCTCGATGCCTATCATGCGGTGCGTCCGTTCACGCCAAGTGAAGCCGAGGCCTGGCAGCCGCTGCTGCGGGCCGGCGCGCTGCGCTTCTGGCTGTCGCGCCTGTATGACCTGCACCTTCCCCGCGCGGCCGAACTCCTGACGCCGCACGATCCCCGCCATTTCGAGCGCATCCTGCGCGAGCGCATCGCCCATCCGGCGCCGCAGTTGCCCACCACTCCCATCGTATGAACAATTTGCCTGCAATCACTGGCTGGACCTGGCTCAAGCGCGGCGCGAGCCTGTTTCGCCAACAACCGGCGGCGCTCACCACGCTGCTGTTCGCCAATATCCTGGTCAGCATCCTGATCAGCTCCGTGCCGCTGCTGGGGGCGATGATCGCGGTGATCCTGATTCCCTCGTTCTCGATGGCCTTCATGCAGGCGTGCCTGATGATCGACAGCGGCCAGCGCGTGACGCCGGCGGTGGCCCTGACCGGTTTTCGCAAGCCGCTGGTGGGGCAACTGTGCAAGATCGGCCTGATCTACCTGGGCGTGTCGCTGGTGCTGACCGTGATCGCGCGCTTCGTGATCAGCGATCAGTTCTGGGAACAGGTGGCGGCGCAAAGCAGCACCGGCACCCCGGCGCAGGTGCAGGGATCGGACATCTTCGCCCTGTTCATGTTCATCGTGGTCAATGCGATGACGCTGATCGCGCTGTGCTTCGCGCCGCCGCTGACGCACTGGCAGAAGATGCCGCCATTCAAGGCCGTGTTCTACAGCTTTTTCGCCGTGGTGCGCAGCGCGCGCGTGTTCATCGTGCTGCTGATGGCGTGGTTTGGCTTGTTCTTCGCGATCTGCTTCGTATTCACCTTGCTGCTCGGTGGCAGCAGCGTGGCGCGGGTGGCGATCATGTGGCTGATCTTCCTGTTCATGCTGCTGCTGCAGTGCTCGATGTATATCGGCTATCGCGAGATTTTCGGCAAGCCGCAGGATGGGGTGGCGGCTGAGGGGAAGGTCAGTCTGGACAAGTAGCTTGCGGCCTCGGTTGAACGGCGCGCAGTTGGCTGAACTATTTGCACGGCCGTCATTCGCCCGAAAGCGGGGATGACGGCCGTGCGACCACCCACAATGTCTATCGCCCAATCCGCTCCAGCTTGGCGATCGACAGGTCGAGCACCTTCATCCCGGCCGAGCCGAAATTGATCTGCGCGCGCGCGGCGCCGGCGCCGCCCTCGATATTGACGATCACGCCCTCGCCGAACTTGGCGTGCGCGACCGATTCGCCCACGCGCCAGCCACTGCCGCCGCCCGACTTCTGCGTGATCTGCTGGGCGATCTTGTTGTCGCTGCCTTCACGGAATTGGGTGTCGTCCCAGGCCGTGCTCGACTTGCGGCTGGCGAACCAGTTGCCCTGCACGCGCGGCGACAGCCACTTGAGCGCCTCCTCGGGCAGCTCGTCGAAGAAGCGCGACTTCATGTTGAAGCGGGTCTGGCCGTGCAGCATGCGCTGCTGGGTAAAGCTCATGTACAGGCGGCGCCGCGCGCGCGTGATCGCCACATACATCAGGCGCCGTTCTTCATCCACGCCATCGAGTTCACGCGAGCTGCTTTCGTGCGGGAACAGGCCTTCTTCGAGGCCGGTGATGAACACGGCGTCGAATTCAAGCCCCTTGGCCGAGTGCACCGTCATCAGTTGCAGCGCTTCCTGCCCGGCCTGGGCCTGGGCGTCACCGGCCTCGAGCGAGGCATGCGACAGGAAGGCCGACAGCGGTGACATGACCGATGGCAGCGGCGCGCCGCCATCGAGAATTTCGAGGCCGTCGGCATTGAGCAGGGCGTCGCCCGCTTGCGCCTGGGCCGGCGGTCCGAGATGGGCAGGGGCCTGGGTGCCGAAGCCTTCTTCCTGCACGAACTGGGTGGCGGCGTTGACCATCTGCTCCAGGTTTTCGACGCGGTCGCTGCCATCCTTCTCGGCGCCGTAATGCGCCAGCAGCGTGCTGCGCTCGAGCACCACGCGCACCAGTTCAGGCAATGGCAGCTGCTGGGTTTCGAAACGCGCGCCTTCGATCAGCTTGACGAAGCCGCCCAGCGAGGTGCCGGCCTTGCCGCTCATGTAGGGCACGGCTGCGTACAGCGAAATGCCGTAGCTGTCGGCCGCCATCTGCAACTGCTCGATGGTGCGCGCGCCGATGCCGCGCGTCGGGAAATTCACCACGCGCAAGAAGGCCGAGTCGTTGTGCGGATTGTCCATCAGCTGCAGGTAAGCAATGACATGCTTGACCTCGGCGCGCTGGAAGTAGCGCAGGCCGCCATACACGGTGTACGGCAGGCCGGCCGCGAACAGTGCATGCTCGATCACCCGGCTCTGGGCGTTGGAACGGTACAGGATCGCGATCTCGTTGCGCTTGTGGCCATCCTTGATCAGGCTTTTCGCCTCTTCGATGATCCACTGCGCTTCTTCGAGGTCGGACGAGGCCTCGTACACGCGCACCTGCTCGCCCTGCCCTTCGTCGGTGCGCAGGTTCTTGCCCAGGCGCTTGGTGTTATTCGAAATGAGGATGTTGGCGCTATCGAGGATGTGGCCGTGCGAGCGGTAATTCTGCTCGAGCTTGATCAGGTTCCTGACCTGGTAGTCGCGCTCGAAAGCCGACATATTGCCGACATTGGCGCCACGGAAAGCGTAGATGCTCTGGTCATCGTCACCCACCGCGAACATGGCGCCGCCGCCCGATTCGCCCTGCCCGGCCAGCAGTTTCAGCAGGTTGTACTGCAGATCGTTGGTATCCTGGAACTCGTCGACCAGGATGTGGCGGAAACGCATCTGGTAGTGCTGGCGCAGCGGCGCATTGCGCGCCAGCAGTTCGTACGAGCGCAGCAGCAGCTCGGCGAAGTCGACCACGCCCTCGCGCTGGCATTGCTGGTCATACAGTTCGTACAGCTCGACCATGCGGCGCTCGATCGGGTCGTGCGCTTCGAGCTGCGAGGCGCGCATACCCTGGTCTTTCGAGTTATTGATGAAATACATCAGGGCCTTGGCCGGATATTTTTCATCGTCGACGTTATGTGCCTTGAGCATGCGCTTGATCAGCGAAATCTGGTCTTGCGAATCGAGGATCTGGAACGTTTGCGGCAGCGCGGCGTCGCGGTAGTGGGTGCGCAGCAGGCGGTTGCACAGGCCGTGGAAGGTGCCGATCCACATGCCGCGCGTATTGACCGGCAACATCGCCGATAAACGGGTCAGCATCTCCTTCGCCGCCTTGTTGGTGAACGTCACCGCCATGATGCCGGCCGGCGAGACCTGGTTGGTCTGGATCAGCCAGGCGATGCGCGTGGTAAGCACGCGCGTCTTGCCGGAGCCGGCGCCGGCCAGGATCAGGGCGCTCTGCGCCGGCAGGGTGACGGCAGCGAGCTGTTCGGGATTGAGGTTGTGAAGGAGGTTCTGCATGCGGCCATTATACCGACGAGGATACTGTATGCCCATCCAGTTTCGGCCATTCGTGTCGGCCTGCCACAAGCTGCGTCAGGCGAAATCGGCGCTGCAGGCGATGTCGCGCTGGGCTTCCAGCGCCGTCAGGCGCGACTGCAGTGCGCTGCGGATCGAAACGTAGGCGCCCCCGCCCAGCGTCAGCCGGCGTGGCGGCGCAGCCGCATCGGCACAATCGAGCATGGCGTCGGTCATCCGGTCAGGGTCGCCCTTGAGTTCGAAGGCGCCGCTCGCCAGGGCCTGGCGAATCGCGCCCGATGGCGTAGCCACATACGCCGGCAGCGGCTCGGCGCCGTCCATGCCGGCGCCAAAGTTGGTGCGGGTCGGACCCGGCTCTACCAGGGTGAAATCGATGCCGAACGGCGCCACTTCTTGCGCCACCGATTCGACGAATCCTTCGATGCCCCACTTGGTGGCGTGATAGATGCTGAAATTCGGGTAGGCGATCTGGCCACCCTCGGATGCCACCTGCAGCACCCGGCCGCCACCCTGCTGGCGCAGGTGTGGCAGCGCGGCGCGGATCAGGTGGATCGAGCCAAGCAGGTTGGTGTCGATCTGACGCCGGATCTGTTCCTGGCTCACTTCTTCAGCCGCGCCGAACAGGCCATAGCCAGCATTGCTCACCACCACGTCGATCCGTCCCAGCGCCGCAAACGCCTGCTCGACCACGTCATACACGGCTGAGGTGTTGGCGACGTCGAGCGTGCCTACCCATAGTTGTTCGCCGTACTGCGCCTGCAGCGCGGCCAAGGCGTCAGGATTGCGTACGGTCGCGGCCACACGGTCGCCGCGCGCCAGCAGTTTTTCGGTCAGGATGCGGCCCAGACCGCTAGAGGTGCCGGTGATCAGCCAGTTGCGTTGCATGGTGTGTCCTTTCAGTGTCGCCGCGCCGGAATGCGAGGCCGTCGAATCACTATAGGCCGTGATGATTCTTGATACTATCGGCTGAATATCGCATGCACTAGTGAAAGACTCCCAGCAATGACCCTGCCTGCCCTGTCCGACCTGACGGCCTTCGTCACCATTGCCAACCAGCGCAGCTTTCGCAAGGCGGCCGACGAACTGGGCGTATCGCCTTCCACCCTCAGTCACGTGATGCGCGGACTTGAACGCGACATGGATGTGCGGCTATTGCACCGGACCACGCGCAGCGTCTCGCTGACCGAGGCGGGGGAACGCTTGCTGGCGCGCCTGCAGCCGGTCCTGCAAGAGCTGGCGGTGGTGCTCGATGGCGTGAACGAGTTCCGCGCGCGCCCGACTGGCACGCTGCGCATCAACAGCAGCGAACCGGCGGCGCGGCTGCTGCTGCAGACCGTGGTACCGGCGTACCTGGCGCGTTATCCCGAGGTCGCGCTTGACCTGGTCACCGAAAACCGGCTGGTCGACATCGTGGCAGAAGGTTTTGATGCCGGCATCCGCCTGGGCGAGGCGGTGCCGCAAGACATGCATGCGGTGGCGTTCGGCGGACGCATGCGCTTTCTGGCGCTTGCCTCGCCGGCCTACCTGGCCGAGCATCCGGCGCCGCACACGCCTGACGAACTCATGAATCACCGCTGCATCCGTGGCCGTATGCCGAACGGCAAACTGTATCGCTGGGATTTCGAACGGCAGGGGCAAGCGCTGGCGATCGATCCGCCCGGCTTTCTGACGCTGGACCATTTGGGCCTTATGGTCGAGTCCGCGGCGATGGGCATGGGGATCGCCTACGTGGCCGAACTATCGGCACGGCCGTGGCTGGAAGCGGGCACGCTGGTGCCGGTGTTGCCGGACTGGGCGCCGGCCAGCAGCGGGCTGTGCCTGTACTACCCGGGGCACCGGCACATGCCGCTGGCGCTACGTGCATTCATCGACGTGCTGGGCGAAGTATTCGCGCACAACGCGCGACCCGCCTAGCCGTCGGCGCGCGTGCGCTGATATTCGGGCAAACCGTCGTGCAGATCCATCCAGGCCAGACGGCTGCGTACAAACGTATGGTCGCGCGGCGGCACCTGCCCCGGATCGTCGAGGCTGGCTGTGGCGATGTCGATTTCGTCTGGCCAATCGTCGTCCTGGAACACCAGGCTGGCGCCGCACTGCGGGCAAAAGCCGCGCAGTGCATGTGCACTCGAGCGCACGAGTTGCGGCGCATCACCAGTCCAGCGCAATTGCGCGCGCCGGACGCTGAACCAGGCCATTGCCGGCGCGCCGGAACTCTTGCGGCAATCAGTGCAGTGACACAGGGTGCTGTTGAAGGGCTGGCCCTCGGCCTCATAGCGCAGGGCGCCGCAAAAACATCCTCCCAACAATTTCATCACGTTCTCCCCGTTGGCGTATCGTCGTTGATTGCACCTTGGAATTACTCGTAACGTCGCGCAACGTTGCGCTCAGCCCGCTAAAGCTGCGGCCGGGAAACCCCGTCCTTTCGCGCGCCGCTTCGCGATTATTTCGCTTATGTTAATAACAGATTCGCGACAAGATCGCGTGGCCCGTCGTATCGAGCACCATCATGCCGCCTATTTCCGCATGCAACTGGACGGGCCAGTGGCATTTGCGTATGCGGGGCGGCAGCCAACCCAAGGAGAACCAATATGCTGAGTCGAATCATTACCGTGGCCGCACTGGCCGCTGGCGGCGTCATGCTGTCGAAGAAGTTCAAGCAAAACCGTGGCTTTGGCGCCAGCTCGTCGATCGTCGAAACGATCGAAGTCAATGTGCCGGTCAGTACCGCGTACAACCAGTTCACCCAGTTCGAAGACTTCCCGCAGTTCATGAAGAGCGTCAAGGAAATTCGCCAGCTCGACGACAAGCATCTGCACTGGACGGCCAACGTGGCCGGCGAAGACAAGGAATGGGACGCCGAAATCACCGAGCAGATCCCTGACAACCGCATCGCCTGGCGCAGCGTCACCGGCGTCAAGAATGGCGGCGTGGTCACCTTCCACAAGATCTCGGACACCTGCACCCGCATCGCGCTGCAGATGGACTACGAACCGGAAGGCGCGCTCGAGTCGATCGGCGACGCGCTGGGCGCGGTGCGCATGGAAACGCGCTCGAACCTGACGAACTTCAAAGAGCTGCTCGAGAAACGCGGTAGCGAAACCGGCGCCTGGCGCGGCAAGGTCGAGCAGCACTGATTCAACACCTGACAGCCAGCACATGACGGATCCACGCGCAAGCGTGGGTCCGTTTTTTCATGCGCGGCGCGCATTGCCCGCCGCCCTGCCTTACTCCTCGTGCGCCACCGGCTGCGGCCGCCGGCTGGTGACCACCAGCGCCGTCGCCGGCAACGCGACGCGTTCCACCTGCTTGGCCTGGGCCGCGATGAAGCCGTCCATCGCCGTCGCCAGGGTGTCCACCAGTTGCTTGCCATAGGCCTGTTCGATCAGCACGTACTGGCGCTCGACCAGGGGCGCGATCTCGTCGATCAGGCGGTCGCCCTTGGCGGCCAGGCGCACCAGCACGCGGCGCTGGTCGGCCGGCACGCGCTCGCGCTCGATCAGGCCCAGGTCTTCCATGCGCGACAGAACGCCGGTCATGCTGGGACTGAGGATCTGGCACAGCTCGCACATCACGCGCGGCTCGAGCTGGCCGTGCTCGTCGAGCACGCGCAGGATGCGCCATTGCTGCTCGGTGACGCCGAAATGGTTGAGGATCGGGCGAAAATGCGACATCAGCGCGTCGCGCGCCTTCAGGAATACCTGGGGCAGATTGTGGTGGGTGATGCGGCGGGCCAAGACTACTCCGTGAAAAGTGGGCGGGGTCAACGCTGGCCGTCGGGCTGGACAGCTTGACTAGCTAATATATTAGTGATTTACTGTGCGTGCTTCAACCAGCACGGCTCGTTCAGTTCGGGGTCGGTCCATAACAATTTTGCACATGCGCGTCGCGCGTATTCTTCAACGTGATTATCCGAGAGCGCCCCTCCGGGCTCAAGCTGTTCCTGCTGTTACGCGGTTCGGTGCTGCCGCGCATCCTGCCCACGCTGCTGGTCAATATCGCGGTCGCCACGTTCGTCACCTGGTCGCATGGCGACCTGTGGGACCTCAAGATCACGCTCACCACCATTCCGTTCACCCTGATCGGCCTGCCGATCGCGATCTTCCTCGGCTTTCGCAACAACTCGGCGTATGACCGTTTCTGGGAAGGCCGCAAGCTGTGGGGCGAACTGGTGCTGCGCTGCCGTAACCTGGCCCGACAGTGTAGCGGCCTGATCGATTATCCGGAACCGTTACGCGACGCCAATGGCATGCAGGATGCGCGCGTGCGCATGGTTCGGCGCGCCATCGCTTATGTGCAAGCGCTGCGCGACCATCTGCGTAGCCAGCCCACTGCCCCGACGGTCGCATCGCTGCTGTTGCCCGCCGAGTACGAGGCCATGCAGCGCGCGGCCAACAAGCCTGACTTCCTGATGCTCGAAATGGGCGCCGACCTGCAGCGCTGCCTGCGCGAACAGCGCATCGAACCGTGCCTGGCCGCCAATCTCGACAGCACGCTGTCGGCAATGACTGCCGCCGGCGCTTCGTGCGAACGCATCCGGAATACGCCGATTCCGTATTCGTACACGCTGCTGCTGCACCGCACCGCCTACCTCTACTGCTTCTTGCTGCCGTTCGGCCTGGTCGATTCGATCGGCTTCATGACGCCGTTCGTGGTGGCGATCGTGGCCTATACCTTTTTCGGACTCGACGCGCTGGGCGACGAGCTGGAAGAGCCGTTCGGCCTCGAGCCGAACGACTTGCCGCTGGACGCGATATGCCGCGCCATCGAGATCGACCTGCTGTGCGCCCTGCGCGCAGAGCAGGTGCCGCCGCCGCTGCAGGCGGTCGATTATTGCCTGACCTAGCTTGACTGAAAGATGGAAGGAACCATGCACCAAGATCACGAAGTTGCCAATCAGATTGCCCACGACCGCATCCGCCTGGCCAGCCTGCGCGAGCGCATCACCACACCGGCCGCGGCGGCCGAATGGATCCGGGACGGCATGACCGTCGGCATGAGCGGCTTTACCCGCGCCGGCGACGCCAAGGCGGTGCCGCTGGCGCTGGCCGAGCGCGCGCGCCGCGAGCCTTTCAAGATCACGCTGATCACCGGCGCTTCGCTCGGCAGCGATATCGACGCCACGCTGGCCGAATCGGGCGTGCTGGCGCGCCGCATGCCGTTCCAGGCCGACCCCGCATTGCGGCGCGCGATCAATGCCGGCGAGGTGATGTTCATCGACCAGCATTTGTCCGAAACGGTCGAGCTGCTGCGCACGCGCCAGATCGCGCCGGTCGACGTCGCCATCGTGGAAGCGATCGCGATCACCGAAGACGGCGCCATCGTGCCCACCACCTCGGTCGGCAACAGCGCCAGCTTCGCGATCCTGGCCGATAAGGTGATCGTCGAAATCAACCTGAGCCAGTCGCCGGCGCTCGAAGGCCTGCACGACATTTTTATCCCGAAACACCGGCCGGCGCGCGAACCGATGCCGCTGATGAACGTGAGCGACCGCATCGGTACCAGCACGATCAACATCCCACCAGAAAAAATCGTCGCCATCGTGCTGACCGAGAAATGCGACAGCGCCTCGACCATCCTGCCGCCGGATGCCGAGACCGCCGCCATCGCCGGCCACCTGATCGATTTCTTCAACAGCGAGATCGCGGCCGGCCGCCTGACCGAGCGCCTGATGCCGCTCCAGGCCGGCATCGGCACCATCGCCAATGCCGTCGTCGCCGGCCTGATCGACGGTCCGTTCACGGGAATGAGCATGTATTCGGAAGTGCTGCAGGATTCGACCTTCGACCTGTTCGACGCGGGCAAGCTCGACTTTGCGTCGGGTTCCTCGATCACCTTGTCGGAACAAAAGGGCAAGCAGGTATTTGGTGAACTGGAGCGCTACAAGTCGCGCCTGGTGCTGCGCCCGCAAGAGGTGAGCAACCATCCGGAAGTGATCCGGCGCCTGGGCATCATCGCCATCAACACCGCGCTCGAGTTCGACATCTACGGCAACGTCAATTCGACCCACGTGCTGGGCACGCACATGATGAACGGCATCGGCGGCTCGGGCGACTTTGCGCGCAACGCCTATCTGTCGGTATTCGCCACAAAGTCGGTCGCCAAGGGCGGCAAGATTTCAAGCATCGTGCCGATGGTGTCGCACGTCGACCATACCGAGCACGACGTCGATATCGTGGTGACCGACATCGGCCTGGCCGACCTGCGCGGCCTGGCGCCGCGCGAGCGGGCCGAACGCATCATCGAGCACTGCGTCGCCGAGCCGTACAAGAGCATGCTGCGCGACTATGTCGAAGAGGCCAGACGCGGCGGCGGCCAGACCCCGCACGTGCTCGAAAAAGCCTATTCGTGGCACGTGCGCTACCGCGATACCGGCTCGATGCTGGCGGACGCCGCGCTGTAAGAATCAGCTCATGCCTGGCGCCGGGCGCGCCAGGCCCTTCTCGTGCGCAGCGCGGATCAGGGCGCGCACGCTGCGGTCGGCGGCCTTGCTTTCGCGCTCCATCTGCTTGCCGAGCGCGCCCATCTTCTTGCCCAGCGCATCCATCGGCTCACCGGCCTGCTCCATCTGGCGCCCGATGTCTTTCATCGATGCCTGCGACTGGCGCACCTGCGGCGAATTGTGGGCCTGCTCGATGCGCCGGCCGGCCGCCTCCATGCGCGCGCCGACGGCTTCCATCTCGCGCCCCAATCGCTCGCGCTCGGCGTCGTCGCGCGTCACGCCCATCTTGCGGCCCAGGCCTTCCATCTGCCTGGCCAGCGCTTCCATGCCTTCCTCGACGCCCTGCATGTCGCGCTGCTTGGGCAAGTGCTGCATGCCGCCGGCGGCGCGCTCCATGTCACGGCCAAGGGCGTCCATGGTCTTGCTGTGGCCATCCATCTGCTTGCTGTAGCCATCCATCTGCGCGCCCAGGCGGTCGAGCGGCGCCCAGGCCGCGCGCGCCCTGGCCATCACGTCGGCATCCTCGATCACGTACGAACGCGCGCCTTCGCGGAACCAGATGAATTCGCCGTCGATGCTCTTCTGGGCGGCGCGCACGTCGTCCCAGTCGTCGCTGCTGCCACTGATGTTGAAGCCCTTGCCGGCGGCGCGCACCAATGCATACGGTTCGCTCGCGGCCGCCACGCGCGTCACGCGCGCGCCTTCGCCGGCCGCCTGCGCGGGGGACGCCATCGAGCCGAGTGCGGCGCAGCAGGCCAGGCCGAGCATCGGCACGACCAGTTTCCAGTGGGCCGAACGGGTACCCGATCGGGCGGCTTGCAGAATATGGGACATGGCTTTCCTCTCGCGCCATTGCGGCGGCTGGTTGGGCAGCCCGGGCTGCCGATGAAAGCACTGTAGGTAAAGCGGTGCAACGCGACCAGCGGGGTGCGATGGACGGTTAAAAATGCGGAACAGGCGGCTGAAATGCGGGAAGCGCCGTCACTGGCGCCCCCATTTTACTGAGCATACATACCGTCATTGCCGCCACCGGCAGCAATGACGCTCGCAAAGGCGAGCCGGGTATCAGTACACCACCACCGAGCGGATCGACTCGCCCGACTTCATCAGATCGAAACCTTCATTGATGCGATCGAGCGGCAGGTGATGGGTGATCAGATCGTCGATGTTGATCTTGTTTTCCATGTACCAGTCGACGATCTTCGGCACGTCGGTGCGGCCGCGGGCGCCGCCGAAGGCCGAGCCCTTCCATTCGCGGCCGGTTACCAGCTGGAACGGACGGGTCGAGATTTCTTGCCCGGCTGCCGCCACCCCGATGATGATCGACTGGCCCCAGCCCTTGTGGCAGCATTCCAGCGCCTGGCGCATGGTGTTGACGTTGCCGACACACTCGAACGAGTAATCGGCGCCGCCGTCGGTCAGTTGCACGATCGCGTCGACCACGTTCTCGACCTTGGTCGGGTTGATGAAATGGGTCATGCCGAACTTGCGCGCCATTGCTTCGCGTTCCGGGTTCAGGTCGACGCCGATGATCTTGTCGGCGCCCACCATTTTTGCCGCCTGGATCACGTTCAGGCCGATGCCGCCCAGGCCGAACACGACCACGTTGGCGCCCGCTTCGACCTTGGCGGTGAAGATCACGGCGCCGATGCCGGTGGTCACGCCGCAGCCGATGTAGCAGATCTTGTCGAACGGCGCGTCATTGCGCACCTTGGCCAGGGCGATCTCGGGCACCACGATGTAGTTCGAGAAGGTCGAGGTACCCATGTAGTGGTAGATCGGCTGGCCGTCGATCGAAAAGCGGGACGTGGCATCGGGCATCAGGCCGCGGCCCTGGGTGCTGCGGATCGCCTGGCACAGGTTGGTCTTTTGCGACAGGCAGAATTTGCACTGGCGGCACTCCGGCGTGTACAGCGGAATGACGTGGTCGTCCTTGCGCAGGCTGGTCACGCCCGGGCCCACATCGACCACCACGCCGGCGCCTTCGTGGCCCAGGATGGCGGGGAAGATGCCTTCAGGATCGGCGCCCGACAGGGTGTAGTAGTCGGTGTGGCAGATGCCGGTGGCCTTGACTTCGACCAGCACTTCGCCGGCCTTCGGGCCTTCGAGCTCGACTTCTTCGATCGTGAGCGGGTGGCCCGCCTTCCATGCAATTGCTGCCTTGGTTTTCATTCGTAATCCTATTGCTTGATGGTGGTTCGCGCCGCTGTATTGATGCGTTTCGGGCGCGCTGCAAGGGTGACATGATAGCAAGCTTGGGAAATCACGGTCGCCCACGCCCCCGGATGCGTTCGCCGATGGCGGCATGCATGGCGCCCAGCGTTTCTTCGGCCGCCAGGATCTGTTCGGCCACGTCGCCCACCTTGCGCCGCTGCGTACGCGCCTGATCGCGCATCACGTCGAAGGCCAGGTTGCGGTCGATGTGGAAGCGCGCCATCAGGATGCCCACCGCGATGCTGGTCTCGCGTCCGGCGGCCAGCGCCGAGGTCAGGCTGGCTTCGCTGCGCTGCAGGCGCCGGATGTCGTCGCCCCGCGCCAGCGCCGCCTGGAACGCCGGCAGCAAGCGCGCCGCGTCGATCGGCTTGACGAGGTAGCCGACCGCGCCGGCGTCGGCCGCGGCGCGCGCGCTGAGCGCGTCGTCGCTGGCCGAGAGGAACATGAAAGGCAAGCTGGTTTCGCCGCGCAGCAGGCCGGCCAGTTCGAGACCGGACATGCCCGGCATCTCGATGTCGAGCAGCACCAGCGCGATGTCGGCGCCGCGCTCTTCGATCACGCGCAGGGCCTGGGCCGACGTGCCGGCGTCGACCGTGTCGTGGCCGGCATGGCGCAGCACCTCGCCCAGGTATTCGCGCAGCAGCGCGTCGTCGTCGACGATCAGGACCAGGCGCCGTGGGGCCGATGGCGAATTCATGCTGCCTCCTGTGCAGACGGTACGGTGGCGCCGGCACGCCGGCGATGTTGCCGGAGATTGCGGAACACGTGAAAAATATAGCATGCGCGCAAGGTAGCGCGCCAATCGGGAACTCGACCATGTCAGACGCATGGTTTTGGGCGGCGCGGCGTCACACGCGTAAAATACGGCCTTGATCTCCCACCTGCAGACCTATCTCATGGAAACCATCGACCAGCGTTATCTCGTCCAACAAAACAAGCGCGTCAGCGACGGCAAGGCGCCGCCCGTTTTCGCAAAAGTCATGCGCAGCAAGGAAGGCAAGTTCGAAGGCGTTTCGTTTATCAAGAACAAGGAAAAAGCCACCATCATGACGGTGGCCGAGGCCAACGAAGTCGTTGCGTGGGCCACGACGAAAAAGGGCAGCGCGCACGAATACGACACCAAGATCATCTGCGTCGGCCAGTAATCACACTGCCGTTCGCACGCCCTCAGGCGGCCAGCGCCAGCCGCATGCGCTGCTCCATCAAGGCCGAGCCAGGACGGAACGGTTCGCGCAGCCCGGTGTCGGCGAACCCGATACGCTGGTACAGACCAATCGCGGGCAGGTTATCGCAGTTCACGCCCAGCTGCAGCGCCTGGGCCTGGCGCGCACGGGCCCAGTCGATCGCCGCGTCCAGTAGCGCCCCGGCGATGCCCTGCCCGCGCGCGCCGGGTGCGACCCACATCTGGAACAGATTGACGATGCTGGCGTCATCGGCGTCGACCTTGGCCCAGGCCATGCCGACCGCCTCGCCCTGCCGTTCGGCCAGCAGCGGATAGTCCTTGCCGGACGCCGCCGCCGCGTCCAGGCGTGCAGCCCAGGCCTCGGGCGCCAGCACTTGCTGGGTGTCGAGCGTGGTGCTGAACGCGTGCGGCGCGTCGGCCAGGGCGCGCAGGCGAATCTCGCGGTAGGCCTGCCATTCAGTGGCAAGGAAAGGTCGGATCAAACATGCTGGCAGCTGGCGAACCATGACGACTCCTGTGTGAAGAATCTTGATTCTAGCAAGCAATTTCCCCAGCCCGGATTAATCCTGATCCCACTCATCACGCTCGCGCCGGCGCACGCGTCCGACCTCAATCCGCGAGCGTGTCGTAAACGCGATCAGGCGCGCCACCACCACCGCCAGGTACATCAGGCCGATCAGCATCTCGACGCTGGCCAGCGCGCGTGCATGGACGGTCAATGGGATCACGTCGCCGATGCCGGTGCTCGACAGCAGGGCGAAGCTCAGGTAATTGAGCTCGGTCCAGGTGCGCGGCGAGCTGGCGTTGATTGCGGCGGCGAAGGTGCCGGGATGGACTTCCTGCAGCATCACGTACAAATGGGTGAATCCCCAGGCCAGCAGGGTGAAGGTGGCGCCGGCCGCGAACAGCTCGTCGGTGGTGGCGCGCTCGTCGTTCATCATGTAGGCGATCAGGCTGCCCGCCGCATAAAAGTAGAACAGCGCTTCGAGTCCGGACGACCAGGCTGCCAGCTGCTGCATGCCGAGCAGGATCTGCGCCAGCAGCAGGACGATGATCGGCACCGCCAGCGCCCAGCTGACCCGCACCTCGCCCGGCGTGCGCCGCACCATGCGGATGGTGAACGCCAGCACCACGATGCCGAACACATTGAAGGCGACCCGGCCGGCGGCTGTGCCTTCGATGAACGGATAGCTCAGCATGCCGAGCAGCTGCACCAGCAGCAGAATGGCGGACGGGTGGCGGCGGGTATGGATGAACAGGCGCAGTGGCAACATGGGGCGCATAAATAAGTCTGGATGCGCCCATTGTAGGGTCAAGGCGGCGCAAACAGCGGCGCGAACGCGCGCGCTGCCGCGCCCGGGTCGGCTTCTGCATACACGCTCGTGATCGCCGCCACCAGGTCGGCGCCGCGCGCCACCAGCGGCGCGGCGTTGGCTGGCGTCATGCCGCCGATGATCACGATCGGCAGCGCGATCTCGGCGCGCGCCCGGTCCAGCAGTTCGGGCGCCGTGACGAAGGTATATTTCTTGACCGGCGACGGATAGAAGCCGCCGAAGGCGACGTAGCTGGCCCCTTGCGCCTGCGCCGCGCGCGCCAAGTCGAGTTCGCTGTAGCACGAGGCGCCGACGATCTTGTCGCGCCCCAGCAACGCGCGCGCCTCGGCAATGCCCTGGTCGGACTGGCCCACGTGCGCGCCGTCGGCGTCGAGCGCCATGCACAGGTCGAGGTGGTCGTTGATGACCAACGGCCGGCCGTGGCGGCGGCACAGTGCCAGCAGCGCCGCCGCCTGCTCGGCGCGCAGTGCGGCGCTGGCGTCCTTGTGGCGGTATTGCACCAGCGCCGCGCCAGCAGTCAAGGCGGCGTCGGTGGCGGCCAGCAGCCGCTCGGTGTCATCCCAGTTGGGGGTGACCAGATACAAGCCTCGCATGGCGGCTCCTTTCATGATGATTGCAAAAGGCGGCGCGGGATGCGCTGCCCCGGCGCCAGCGCGAACGACTCGACCAGCGTGCGGTAGGTATAGTCCTGGGCGCCGATCAGCGCCTGCTCCATTTCCTGGCCCAGCGCCAGGCGCGCGACCACGCTCGCCGCCAGCGTGCAGCCGCTGCCGTGATAGGTCGCGTCAAGCCGTGGCCAGCGCCAGCTGC
>Ga0308160_10001488_pt1 | contig 32546 bp, 27 predicted proteins | sample PhyFR1_FD_201036 | JGI IMG/M metagenome (GOLD analysis project Ga0308160, IMG submission 201036) | Phyllosphere microbial communities from UC Gill Tract Community Farm, Albany, California, United States - DLSLF.R1 | ecosystem: Host-associated > Plants > Phyllosphere > Unclassified | place: USA... | reverse complement strand
CTTCACATTCTTTCATAACATACCTTTTAGTTACTTAGATGCTTTTTGTATAATAACTTTCCCATTCTCCAGTTTCCATTCCAGAACATCATCATCTTTCCAGTCTAACTGGTCTAAAAATTCTTTAGGCAAATTAATAAAAGCCTCACCTTCATCATTTTCTTCAATTTTTACTATAGCTTTATTTTTGCACATAACTTAGTCCCCATAAACCAATATACGAATTATGGTAACATTGAGAAATAAAAAAAGCAACATCCTCGTGTTGCTTTTTAAAAAATTTGACCATGAACCATCATTTTATTATTTATTTCCAAAACCTCTTTTAGGTGAAATAACATTGCTTTCTACTATATTTACACCCATATAGCTATCTCTTTTTTCATTTAATTCTTTTAATTTTTTATCAATAGCTTTTTTCTGTAGTTCTAAATCTATAATTTCTCTGTCGATAGCTCTTATTTCTGATTGATTTAATGTTTCGGATAAAGACATTAAAGGAATTTCTTTAAAGTCATTTAAAACATCATTGTATAAACCTTGATCTTGCTCATAATCTTTTCTGGATATTCCTGTTCTGTCTAATCCATCTTCATTATACCCAAATTTATTATAGCCATCATTATCCATTTCACTTAATGGATTATTTCCTCTACCAAGTCCACCACCATTACATTCGAACCAGGATTTATCATTCTCATAATTACCCTGAACTGTTGGAGAGTATTCACCTTTTAACATAATTTTACCTTTTTGTGTTAGTTATTTAATTTTATTATAGCACAAAATAAAAAAATCAAAGATTAACTTAGATACTTTATTGTATAATATACAACAAATGCTGCACAACTTATTATAGATAAAGGCAACATTAGTGCAGTGGTATACATATAGTTTTTCTTTCTTATATTATAAACACAGGATGATATTAAATAAAAAGCTATTAAACAAATCGCTATAACAAGCATTGTCAGAAATTCACTTTCTGTTTTTATTAAATTATACATATCATCCTCCAGCCATTTATTCAAATCATAATCAAAATAATATTTAAGTCAAAAAAAAACCTCCAGAAGGAGGTCTTTTTTTATTTATTTACTGCCAATAAGGGCTTCCCGCATGACTGGAGATTCTCACTAGTCGGAAGCATATTTATAAATATTTGAACACAGTGACAGGTATGTTCATGTGGCCGCTAAACCACTCTAATACCAATAAGTATTAGTGTCCGGCAGTGCTTGGTAGCGTCGAATAGCTGCTCCCGTTAAAGCTTATTGCTATTCCATCTACTTACCCGCTAAGGTTTTCGAGACTGGTTGCGAGTGTAGGACTCGAACCTACCTGATCAAGATTATGAGCCTTGCCAATTCCCTGAATTGTAACTCGCTATATTTGGTTGCGGGAGTAGGATTTGAACCTACGATCTTTAGGTTATGAGCCTAACGAGTTACCACTTCTCCATCCCGCTATAGAATAATAATATAACATCATAAAAAATAAAAATCAATATTATTTTTTATAATTTTGCATAATTAAATATAAAAGCTATAATTAATCATAACAAATAAATTAATTTTATAAAAGGAATGAATATGCGATTTTTTCATGGTTCTTTTAATGAACTTCCTGTTAACCTTGTATTAGAAGGAAGAGGCGAAGATTATGAAAATGATTGGTCTAAGACTACATTTTTTAGTGTTCTTGAAAAATACAGACCTGATGGGTATATTTCCCATAAAAAAGCAGTATTTTTGTGTCATAACCCTGATGATATTGATGCGGCTGGTGGTGGTACAGATTATATATGTGAAATTAAAGTGCTTGGAAATATACAGAGACATGATATGAACTGGTGCTCAGAAATATCATGCTTAATTGAAGATGGGGTTTCTGACAATGATCCAAGAGTTAAGGAATGTGCTATAAATTATTGGACGGGCATTCCTTATACTGATAAATCAATTTCTGTATGGGAATACATTACTGATAGGGCACTTGTTGTCTCTTGTGAAGATTTTGATACGGCATTTATAGATGAAAATATTCCTGAAAAAATTTCTGAAAGAAAATTTAATACATTTAAAGAAAAAATGTTAATTTCACAAAATTTAAATAAACCTGAAAAAGAAATTAAAAAAACTTTTAACAACAAATAGAGGCTATCACAGCCTCTTTTTTAATGTGTTGTATTTATTATGCTCTATAATTATTGATGAATTAATTTCATTTTTTTCCATCTTTACTAATTCTGCTTTTAGTATATTAGATAAACCCTCTAATTTTTTATCTTCACTACATGCTTGATAAAAATTTTCTGTTCTTTTATACATCTTATTGTGATTTATGTTATATTTATTTTTGAAATATTCCAAATCAATTACAGATTTATCATTTATATAGTTAAAATTAAATTCAAGAAAAAGAAAATAATTATCTATTAACTCATTGTCTTTTTTATTATCATGAGCAGTATTTGATAATGATTCAATTTTATTATTATTAACTATAAATATTTTTCTTAATATATTATTATGATTTTTTAATGCATTTTTTATTACAGATATTAGGTTTTTCTCATCATTTAAACTTTTTTGAAAAATAGACATTTTACTGTCTAACAGGTGTTCATGACTACACTTACTAACATAATCTTTTAATAAATTTTTATCATTATTCATTAATGCTATATCCAGGATGTTAGCCTTTAATCCATTATGGTTATTTTTATAAGTAAGATAAAAATTTTCATTACTGATAATATCATCTATGTAAGCACCAAACTTTTTTAAAATAATATTATAATATTCTTCTTTATTATTTATTTTTCTGAATGCTTCTGTTCTGAATCTTAAATTTACATAATCGGCACTTAAATTAAAACATGGATTCTTATTATTATAATTATCAAGTTCATATGAATGATTTAACGAATCATTGATACTTTCAATATGAAATAATAAAACTTCTTTTGCATCCTTATTTTCTATTTTTTTTATTCTATTTATATAGTCTAAAATAATTCCTGGATAAATATTATCCATTATATCATTACACTTAATTCCTCTTTCTTGTTTTAAATCGCTACTTAAATTTTCTTCTTTACCTGTAAAATAAGATATTGATATTTTCTCTTCTTTATAATCATCCAGAATAAGATCTAATATTTTTCCAATATTTTCTTTATTATCTAAATATAATTGATGAGTAGTTATTTTGGAAAAACCATTAAATACTGAAAGTCTTGTTTTATCTGTCAACATATTATCTAAAACAAATTTTACACCTTCCAGATCCATTCTACTTACGAAGTAACTTAAATAATCTATATTTTTATTTGCGACAGTAGCTTGTCTGAAACCTTTACCTGTCATTACTCGATAATCAGGCACAATATTTTTTAAAAAATGCAAATTTTTATTATATATAGCTACTGATGCTGGTTCATTTATAAAATCTTCTACATCAAAACGAATTTTTACTTCCCTTATATTATTTAAATAATCAAAGGTATTCACCATATTTTTTTCAATTAATTCATTTTGCAGATTTTTCCATAAGCGCCCGTTAGAAAGTATTTTTTTAGTTAAATAATCATTCAATTTAAAGAAAGCTAATGATTTACTGTCATCTATATTGTTTAATGCATTACGAGTATGCTTTATTAATTCTTTTACCATAATATATTTATTCATTTTTATAATCTTCTTTTTATGTTGTTATTTACAATATTCTCATTTTCTAAAGAATCATTAATGGTTATTTTTTCTATTTCTACTTTATAAGGTTGAATATGTTCAAGCAATGCCTCTGCTCGTGGATTTTTTCTTTTCTGGCTTTTTATATAATCTACAAAATTTTTCTCTTTTTCTTCTAAAATATTCATAAAAATATCGGTTGGTAATGATAAATTATTTATTATCCTTGTAAAATTTACCGCTTCTAATTTTAATTGCTTATAATTACTGAAAACAAAATCTAAATATTTATTTATCATTTTTTCATTATTAAAACTGTCTTCTTCATTAAATAATGGAGAATAATAATCCTCCCCATCTTTTATTATAAAATAATCATGTTTATAAACACTTTTATCTTTTTCTTCTAAATTATAAATAAAGTCAGGCAACCTGTTTATATCTTTCAGCAAAGCTATATTTCCAGGACAGGTTTTATCCATAACTCTACGTGAAGTGTCGGAGATTAAATTAAATAAATCTTCATTATTTGTTAAAAGAGAAATAGAAACCAAATCTGCGTTAATGTTATATAATTTTTTATTTTCGGGGATTCTGATATCTTTTCTTAAAGGACAATAATAATTACCTTTTAATAATTCTGAATGATCTTTTATACAATTGTTTATGAATTGATTACAACTTTCGATAGCATCTTCTATTTTATAACCTTTTGTTAAATGATCACTTAAAATATAATCTGATTTATACATTATTAAATTTTTAATGTAGCTTTTGGAAGCTATTTCAGGTTTATAGAAATATTGAGCATGTATATCCATCATAATATCATCATCTTCTATCTCTGGATCACATTCTTTATATGAAATATGGTTAACCAGGGAATCCATACTTTCCAAACGTAATTTTAATAAAGGTTCATATGTATCCATCATTTTTTCTATAAATTTTAAAACTATCGCAGGATGAACATGTAATGATACATCATTTATTACAATTTTATCACCTCTTTCTGCTTTGCTTCTTATTCTTTCATTTCTTTCTGTATATAAACTATAATAATTTTCTACTTTAGTGTAATCTTTTATTATTATATCTATAATATCTTCTATATTTTTTTTATTTTTATCAAATTCTTCACTGGTTTTTATATGATTAAACATATTATTAATTGTTTTATGTTTCCCATTATGGGTATAATCTTCAAGATTATTTTTTAAAACAAATTTCACACCTTCAATGTCATAATTTTTGGCAAAATAAACAAGAAAACTTAAATTTTCATTTGCTTTTATGGACTCTTTAAACGATTTTGGTGAACGAAATGCTGTATTTCCATTAAATCTATTATAAAAAAAATCATTTTTATTTAACACTGCATGATAAAGTGGTTCTTTATTCCAGTTTTCTATGCTATCAGTATTCAAATTATTAAAATTGGGAGCTTCTTTTATGTCATTCAAATATTTAAATAGTTGCTTATAATCCCTTTTTACTATTTCTATCAGAAGAGGTTTATAATGTCCTTCGTCATCATTTAAAAAGCTAATTAATGCATTTTTGTTAGATTTTTCGAGTAATAATATCACTTCGCCTTCATGTAAATTTTTTAAAGCATAATCAAACATAGTATTATCATTATCTATTTTTTCCGAATAAAAACTATACCAGTCGTATTCTCTAAAAACGTTTCTGTTTAATAAATTAGCTATTGTACTATCTATTTTTCGACTATCTATAATTTTTTTCATTTTTTCCTTCATGAAAACACCCTTAATTTAATATTATTTTATATATTATTATAACCTTTTTTTCGGGATTTGAATAACATCATCAGCAATATTCCTGGACAATAATATTTTCTCTATTTTAGCTATATTGTTTCCTATAATATGATTTAATTTTTTATCAGGGGATGTTTGTAAACAATCGTATACTTTATTTATAAGTAATGCTGGCTCAACGTCATACGTATCTATAATATGTTGAAAATCTATTTTTTTTGCTAATTCATCTTTAAACAAATGTCCAGCGTTTTTAAAGATAAAGTTACAATAATGATTTAAAAAATCGTCTTCATAATTCTTGAATTTTTCTGTATTTTCAAAGAACAAAGAAGATAATTTATCATTCTCCAGAGTGAAATAATTTAAATTCTTTTTTTTGAATCTTTCTTTTTTATTTAATTCGCTATGAAAGAAATCAGGCAACATATTTAAAAGCTTAAGTGAATATGTTTGTTCAGGTGAAATATCATTTATTAAAGGTTTATTGGAATCTTCGATTATACAATTAAATAATTTCTCATTATTAAATATTAATGACATCGTAAGTAAGTTTAATGGAATACTTGTTAATAAAGAATGATGTTCTTTATCACCTTTTATTATTATTTTAAATCCAAAATCAATTTCATTAAAAGACTCTCTGTTTTCTAGAAGTTCAGGATAATTATTTATATTATCGGATAGTAAACAATTGACTATATTTGTTTTTTCTAAAAGATAATTAACGGGATATAAATTAGCTGGTTTACTTATTTCTTTTTGAACTTCTATAATCATTCTTCCTTTCAAATAATTTTTTAGCAAACCGTCACTGTCATAAAGTTTAAATATATTAAATAACCATGAATCCTTATCACCTTTATATTCAGGTATCATATTACTATTTTTTTGATCTTTAGGTGAAATTTTTTTTATCAGTTCACTTATGGTTTCTATATCAAAAAATTCAAAAGAATTAAACTTTTTACTCATACTTTTTATAAAGTCTAACATAACGCCAGAATAAATATTATTCTTTATATCTTTTATAATGATTTCTTTACCAAAAATATTTTCATCTTTCTTATAGCTATTCAATATAATTTCTATTATATCTCTTATTTCATTTTTATTTTTCTCATATATTTCTTTAGTATTTATTGTATTGAATATAGATAACTCTTTATTGCTATATAATGTATGAGAAGCAAAATCTTCAATTTTATTTTTTAAGACAAATTTAATGCCTTCTGAATCGAAACTTTCACCAAAATAATCTAAAAAACTTAATGAAGGGTTTTTTATAATTGCGTCTTGTATATAACTTAAGTTAAAATAATATACTTTCTCCCTATTAAATATATACTCGTCTTTTTTTGCTATTGAAAAAAATAATGGTTCTTTCATCCAGTCTTCGAAATTTTTATTTTCAGAAAAATTGACTTCTTTAAGTGGAAATAAATTTCGGCATTTATCGTAAACATCATACCATTTATTATTTATTACATTTATTAAAAAAAAATTATTATTTTTATGATCATCTTTTAAAAATTTTTTTAGCAATGAATCATCTATCATGGATAAAAAATTCAAGCATTTTTTTTCGTTAAAACTTTTCTGTAATAATACACTATACAAAGCTTTATAATTTTTATTATTTATAAGTTCATTTAATTTTTCTGACATTATTAAATCTCATATTTTTTTTACATGCTTTTATTATACTTTATTTTTCTTAAATTCATAATAAATAAAAAAGAGATCCTCAGATCTCTTCAATTTATTTTTTTTATTATTTCAAGGCATAAAAGATTAATTCAAGGTCTTCTTTTATCATATTAGTATCTATAAAACGTTCGAAATTTTTAATTTCTTTATCACATTCTTTCTGAATTACAGTTATTGCTTTATTTATATCTACTGAAAAGAATTCTTTCGATATTCTATATTTAGCTAAAGCTTTATGTATTTTCTTTTCTACTAAAAATTGGTTAAAAACCTTTAAAGAAAAAAGAACTTCGTATTCATTAAGAACTCCAGTGCTAGATAAGCTTTTAGCTCTTTCCATTGGATGCTTTGAAGTTCTTCCTATTTTTAACAATCCATTATCATTAGATCTTACAATATAAACCCAACCTTGTTTTTTTTGCAAATAGCTTTTTAAAGGTTCTAAATCTCGACAGGCATTTAATTTATATTCAAATTTATCTTCAAACAATTTATCATAATTCATAATCTATTTTTTTAATTCCTTTTGTTTTTTTACAATCCACTCAAAAGCTTGCATAGGTGTCATATTCATAATATCTATATTAAGTATTTCATTATCCATATGAGAAACAGATGCTGCTTTTGTATCTTTTTTATTTTCAAAAGTTCTTAATTTTTCTCGTGCATTAAATAATATCTCAGGATTTAAACCAGCAAGCTCTGCAACATGGATACCATAACTTCTGTTAGTTGCTCCATCTTCTATCAAGTGGGTGAATACTATATTATCGCCCTGGTCTATTGCAGATACATGATAGTTTTTCATATTATCAAAAATATCTGGAAGTTCCGTCATTTCAAGATAATGAGTTGCAAATAATGTATAAGATTTACAATTATTACCTAAATACTCTGTAACACTCCATGCCAAAGATAATCCATCATATGTAGCAGTTCCACGACCCAATTCATCCAATAATATCAAACTATTTTCAGTAGCATTATTCGTTATATATGCAGTTTCACTCATTTCTACCATAAAAGTAGACATACCATTAGCTATATCATCGTTAGCCCCAATTCTTGTAAATATAGCATCAACATCAGGGACACTAAAATATCTAGCAGGAACAAATGAACCCACATGCGCTAAAACAGTTAATAATGCTAACTGGCGCATAACTGTTGATTTACCGCCCATATTTGGACCTGTTATAATACCCACGTTTTTATTTCTATTTAAAGTTAAAGTATTAGGCACAAAATCTTTATTATGCATTTCTATTACGGGATGACGACCATCTATCATCTCAAACTCATTTTTATCATTAAAAACAGGTCTGCAATATTTTTTTTCATCAGCCATTTCAGCAAAAGCATTTAAAACATCCCACTCTGCTAATATTTTAGCTTGTTTTTGCAACATTGAAACATAAGGCTGTAATTTATTTAATAATTCTTCATATAGAATTTTCTCTCTATTTAAACCACGTTCTTTCGCAGAAAAAGCCTTTTCTTCATATTCTTTCAATTCTTTGGTGGTATAACGTTCACTATTTTTTAATGTTTGTCTTCTTTTATAATGGTCAGGAACTTTACCTATATGAGATGACGATATTGATATATAAAAACCTTGTTGGCTATTATGTTCAACTTTTAAATTAGGAATATTTGTTTTAATTTTTTCAGCGGCTTCATATTCTTTTAAGAATGTAGAATGACCTTCACTTAATTTACGACATTCATCCAATTCTGTATCAACACCATTAGCTATTACACTTCCATCACGCACCCATACTTTAGGATCTTCGAGCAAATACTTTTCAAGAATTTTATTTATAGCATCAGAAGGTAATGAATGAGCAAAGAATCCTTTTAATCCTGCTGGCATATTATCAGCCCAAGCTGCTAACTTTGGCATTCCTCTCAACGTATCTCTTAATGCGGCAAGCTCTCTTGGTCTTACGGTTTTTAAAGATATTTTAGTTGAAATTCTTTCTATATCACACCATTCGTTAGCAATGCCTTTCCATGTCAGATATGGCTTATTTTCATTTTTTAAATATTCAACTCTATCCAGCCTTGATTTAATATTATCTTTATTTCTTATTGGATTATTTAACCAATCTTTTAAAGTTCTTGATCCCATTGCTGTTGAACAAAGATCGAGAACATTCCAGAGTGTATCTTTATTATTGCTTTTAGTAATTTCAAGATGTTTTTTGGTATTACTGTCTATTTGAATATAGTCTTCATCTCTTATCCATTTTATATTTTGAAAATGTTTAACTTCAGAACACTGAGTTTCTTCAAGATATAAAATTAAAGTATTTATGACAGGAGCTATATTCTCATCAGCAATTCCATATTTTTTTAAATAATTAGCACCAAACTTATTTGTCATATTATTTTCAGCTATATTCTTTTCAAAAGACCAATGAGGTATTTTTTTAACAGATATATTTTCAGGAAAATAGAAGTGGGAATCTTGATTTTCAGAAATAATAACTTCGCTCACATCCAGTTTTAAAATCTCATTTAAGCTTTTAGATAAAGGAAATTTATTGCACCAAATTTCACCCGAAGAAAAATTAACCCATGCTGCATAAACGACATCTTTTTTCTTATAAACAGAGGCAAGATATTTAGTTTCTTTATCTTCTAACACTCCGCTATCTAAGACGGTTCCTGGTGTTACTATACGGGTAACTTTTCTTTTCATTATACCCTTTTCGTTGCTTGGAACTTGTTCGCAAATTACAACAGAACAACCTTTATTGATAGCTTTGTTAAGATAACCTTCCATTGCATGAAATGGGATTCCTGCCATTTCTATAGGAGTATCTTCTATTTTTCCTCTTTTAGTTAAAGTTATTCCTAATACTTTAGAAGCTTTAACTGCATCTTCAAAAAACATTTCATAAAAATCACCCATTCTATAAAATACGATTTTATCCAGATGCTGTTTTTTTATATTCATGTAATCTTGCATCATTGGAGTTAACTTAGATATTTGTTCGTCGGTATACATTTTAAATCCTTATTCTCTAAACATTTAATTATATTATATCCTCTTTTATTAAATTTCAATTTTTTAGGCAATTTTCCAAATTGAAATTTATATAAATAAAAACTATTATAATCAAATTTTTAACAGCAAATCATTGCAAAAAATATCTAATGAACATATAATGATAAAACATTATTTTTGATAGGAGGTTATATGTCTTTTACGAGCTTTTCTATTATAGCCTTGTGCATTACAGGTTTTCTCGTATCTGAATATTCTCGCTATCAAAGAAATAATTCAGAAGTTATTAGAATTACAAGAAGCCGTAAAGGAATCACTTTTGAGAATAAAGACTTAAAGGCTTTCCTGGAAGGTGATGACTATTATATTCCTGAAAATATAACAAAGGTTGGATTTTTCTGCATAAATCCTCAACAAAACATCTGGTATGTATCTTTTGGTTCTAATTTAAAATATAAACTGACAACTTTTCAGAAAAAACAGCAGAAAAAATAATTTAAAATAAAAAAGACCATCCCTTGGTCTTTTTATTTTACCTATTTCCTCAGCCGCTGCCTGAGATTTACTATGATTTCTGTCTGTTATCGACTGGCTACATATGCGCATCGCGGGTGACGTTTGATAATTTAGAGAGCAAGATCACATATACCAGCTCTTTTTTTACATCAGCCTCTACGCCGACTTAGTAAATTATGTAAATTAAGTTTTTATAGATCGTAGTCTTAATTACATATTCGTCCATAACAACTTATGGACTTCCTGAGAGGTAACCGGTATTCCCTCAAGCATTTGTTTAATCATATTAAATATTAACTATTAAAAAGTCAATTAAATTTTACTTACAATGAGTTTAATATGGGTTTTCTCTTCAAATCTAATGCCAAAATCTTTAAAAATAATATCTTTATGGAAAGGTAGAGTATAATGTTCAAACATTTCTACTTTAAATCCATCAGGAATTTTATTTAGATGATCTTCAATCGTAATAGGAAAATAGTTTTCCTGAACTTCACGACTCCAGTTATTAACATAACGATATTTCATTAAAAAATGTACTAAATTTTTCTGATAAACAATACTCCCCCATTCATTTTCAAATTCTTGAAGTTGCACAGGGTTAGCATATTTTCTGAGAAGGAAAATATCTTCTTTTTTAGCAAACTTGTAATCATTCACATTTGCTTTTGATAAAGCCATGTCTCTGATAATAACATAATCATAATTTCCTGAATAAATATTATTCCAGAAATCATTAATTTGATCTTCTGTACAATAAGAGTACACTTCATGAATCAAAGAACTTGAGAGAACCGCATTTTTACCTTTAAAACTATTTATTTTATTGTTTGCATTTTTTAAATCATCATAAAAGTAAGCTGACTGGATATTTTTCTTCTGTGCTCTTTCAATCATATCAGGATTGAAATCATAGCCTACATAATTTTTTTCAGGGTAAAAATCCTTCATAATTTCAATTAATGCACCATCAGCACATCCATAATCAAGCAATGTATCAAAATTACATTTATCCATGAAGAAAAGTTTATCTTCAATACCCTTAAGCATTTCATTTGTATAAGTTTGATAGTCACAGATTGCGTTCATTAGCTTTACCTCTTTTATTTGATAATTCATTTTAACATTATCAGATCAATTGTACAACAAAAAAGATAATCTCCCGATTATCTTTTTGCTTTCATTAGTATAAAATTATATTCTTTTTACTTTATTCATTTCGTTAGTGGAGCTTGAAACACTCATACTATTCATTAAATAGGCTCTTTCTATTTCTATTCTGAACGAAATATATTTATCTAATACGTTGGCTCTATTCTTCATACCACTACCTAATCTGTAGTAAATATTTTTCTTTTCGAATTTCAAAAGATCCTTTTCAGTTGGCATATCTTTGATCGATAAATTTTGAGATTTTTCATTAATATTTTTTAACTCCTCTCCACTTTTATCAGCATTTATTACCAACCTACAATAAAATTCATTTATAATTAAATCTTTTGACAATTCTGGATGAACTTCTTTTAAATTAATGTTATTAAAAATTTTACACAACATATTAGAATAATTTTCTGAATTAGAATTTCTTATTTTTTTACTTATTCTTAACTGACCTTTTTCATTGCCTAATAATTCTTCTGTAGTATATTTAGAAAATAAATAATCTATATTCGAAAACGAATCTTTATATTCAGCACCACTTAATAAACCATTTCCATCAGAATCTATTTTAAATGTAATTTTTTCATCTAACATATTAAATAAATTTATATTCAAGCTACATTTTTTTATTTCTTGATAAAAACGAGAAACATCTTTTTCAAGAATCTTTATAACTTTTTCATCACTAATTAAGCTTTTTACAAATCCATTAAATAAATCATTTAAAGAACTATTAATTTTATAAGATTTATTATTCATCAAATTATAAAAAGCACATGAATTTTTAGAATCTTCAATAAACCATCTTTCAGGGGTATTTTTTACTATTGATTTTATGAATAAGATAAAATCACTGTCAGTAATGTTGCTTGATTTTTTTAAATTATTAAAGCTGTTAGAGAAATTTTCATTTACCTTTTTTGCAACATCGTTATAGTTATTTTTGACCGCCCAATTATATATAAATTGATTCATATAAACTATACAGGATTCACCATGAGCAGATTTTTTAATTTTTTGACCTGTTTTTACATCTATAAAATGTAAAATACTGTCTCTCATATTATAACTTTTATTACTGGATAACATATACATCCATAAAGGTTCTTGTGATTTATATTCTTCTTTTAATAACCATTCAGGGTATTTAGAGATTATTTCTTTTACATCATTAAAACTATTCATGCTTTTAAATAACACGACTGGATCTACCTTTGTAATATTATCATTTATATATAATATTGTTTTAACACCATCAATATTAAGAAGAATATCTATATTTTCTTTTGATAATAATCTACTAATCAATTCTACATTATCTTTATTAGATTCTATGATATAATCAACTATTTTTTTTGAACTTTCTCTGGTTTTTTCTATTCTTTCTTTATTATCTTCAATTTTAAAGCCAGAAACCATATTAATTCTGTTTAATCCATTCATAATACTATAAATCAAGTTTTTATTTAAATACCCTGGGTTTATTTCTTCATTAAATTTAAGTATTTCCAAAAAACCTTCATAAGTAGCATGTTCCTTATTTTCAATTAAAAATTCGGTAAAGTTATTTAATTCTTTTTTGGGTATAGTTATTTCTTTATTTTTTAAAATAAATTTAGCTAATTTTATTACACTATCATACGATTTTTGATTTCTTATATCTAAATTTGTGAGATTCCCAAGCATTTTTTCATCCTATTGTATTCATCAATAAAACTATTATACTTTAAATCGAACAATATAAAAAGATAAGGCATACAATGAAAACATATATTTTAGATATTCCGTTTGAGTTAAAAGAATGGGCATCATTAACACATAAAGTAAAATGGAATGGTGATTTAAAAACATTTTATTTTTATGGTAATAAATTACCAGATGAACTTCACCCATTCTTACCTAAGTATTTTTCATATTCATGGAATAAAGCTAAAGAGAGCCACTCTTACTACCAAGAGCCTGTTTTTTTAGCACCTGTATGGAAACCTAAACCACATCAAAAAGAAGCGTCTGACGCAATTGAAAAAGCATATAATCATAAATATCCAGGCTTCCTTTTGGCCGATGATGTAGGGTTAGGGAAAACGATTAGTGCATGGAGTTTTATACTTTCTCAGAAAAAACTTAAAAACATACTTATTACTTGTCCTGTTGCTGTTATGAGTCATTGGAGAAACACCATTCTACATATGGGAACTGGCGGTAAAGAAATAATGATAATTAATTATGAAAGTTTATCTAAATTATTTGTTCCTAAAACTAAAAATGGTGGTCTTTCCTCTGATAGAAAAAAAGGTAAACAAAAACGCATTTCAAAAGAATTTGATGCACCAGATTTTGATTCTATTATATGGGACGAATCACATAAATGTAAAAACAATGATAATGCTCGTAGTGAAATGGCTTCTAAATTAAGAAAAAAATCAAAATTTGATCTCTGGCTTTCTGCTACCGCAGGGCAAAACCCATTTGAATTAGGTTATTTAAGTTCCATAATATCTCTTGCAAGTGGATATAAGTATTTACAAAAGGATTCTATAGAAGAGTGGTGTAAAAAAGCAGGTCTTTCAGTTTCCCGTGGTAAATTTGGTAAATGGGAGTGGAAATCAAATCCTAAGGATACCACCAATATAAAAAACTGGCTTTTTGGTGGTAAAATTCCATTTGGAATTAGAAGAACACCAGTAGAACTAGAAGGATGGAAAGAATTTAGCAGAAACCTCTTCCCTGTAGAACTAACTTACAATCAAAGGATTTCTTATCAGAACAACTGGAAGGAATTTCAAAAAGAAGAGATGGGAGTTATTTCAAGAAAAACAAATAAAGCTAAGAAAGAAAGTGTTCTTATTCGTAGCCTTCGTTTTAGACAAAAAAGTTCATGGCTTCGAATTGAGGAAACTGTTGATTTAATTTTAGAGTATCTTGATAAAAACATGCAAGTTGCTGTTTCAGTAGCATTCAGAGATACACAAAGTAAAATAATTGAATTATTAGCTAAAAAGAAAATTGATGCGGCTCAGATACACGGAAGTTTATCTGTAAATGAAAAAGAAGAACAACGTTTAGATTTTCAGAATGGACGAAAAAAGGTCATTATTTTTACAGTAGAAGAGGGTATATCATTACACCAAGGGGAATACAATAATGTTCCAAGAGTTCTTTTAATTCATGATATACGCTGGTCTGCAATTCAGATGACTCAAATTGAAGGTCGTTGCCATAGAGACAATCAGTTTGCACCATCTATATGGTTATATGCAGAAGACACTATTGAATATAAAATAGCAGAACTACTTGTTGAAAAAATTAAATCTATGAAGCAAATGATGGGGGATGATACTAAATTACTCGAAGAAATAGAGGAATTATTTAAACAGGAAAAATAATAAAAAGGGGGAGACCCCTTTTTTTGTTGATTTTCATTATGCTTATCTGATAAAATATCTCATTAAAATTTTAATTAAAAGGTTCCCTATGGCTGGTTTAAAATATAAAAGATTAATGAAACTCTTTAATGATAATTCAGAAGATTTTAATATTGAAGATTGGGTGAAAGCCATTAATGGGATAACCATTAATTTAAACTCTTTTAAGGAAAAAAACAGAATAGATATTCTTAATGGTATTTTCGGCCTTAAAAACCTTGAAGCTTTTTACTATTGTTTCACAAGCGATATTTTTAGTCGATCCATTGAACAGGAAATTCCCCTGGATGTTTTAAGTAACCCTGAAACTCCACACGCAAAGGAAAAGATTATTTATTTAATAAAAAAAAGTCATCTATGGGTTAATTCTCATCGTATTCAAACCTTTAATCCTGGCAAGTATATTACTATGGCATTAAACCATTGGATTCATGGTGATAAAAATATAACTAAAGAACTAATCGATATTGACTTCTATCTTCCTTCTTTTGCAAAATATTATAGACCATTAATTCTAAGTTACGCTTTTCAGGATCTGGAACTTTTAAAATATTTAAATGAAAAAAATGTTTATGAAGTTAAAGTTGCTGATTTGGGTTATATACCTAAAGATCCAGAAAAAGCTTTACCTTTCCTTGAATACTTTAACTCTTTATTTGATTTGAGTAAAATAATCGAAATAGAACATACAGAACAGAGTGAAAACTTTGAATTTAGTATTTCTCGTTATATAAATACGTCTTTACCTGCCTATTTTATTTATATTAACGCTCATAAAAAAATTATAGATAAATCTTTAGAATTCACTAAGGGAAATATTAATCTGCAATATCCCGAACTTCCAGATTTCGGACAAATCACTTATGACGAAGAAAATTTATTAAACTGGCTTCCTTATATAAAAAAAGAACCTAATAACGAAGTTTACCAAAATTTCACTTTACTTAGCTTACTTATTTCTAAACTGGATTCAGTGAGAACTCACCAAAATATGTCATATTCTATAAATGAAGCTAAAATTCTTAATCAACATATTGGTGATGAATTTGATAGATGTATGGATTACTTAATTCATTCATCTAAAACTAATTGGGATATTCCTGTAATATGCAAAAGATTCTCTCTTTCAGAATCAACATCAGCTTTGCATTCATTTATTATTCATTCTGAATATAAATCACTTTATAATATTATTAAAAATAACCCTTCTATTATTGATTTATATATCAATAACGATAGTTTTATAGAAAGATTAAATCTAAATATAAAAGATTTAAATGATACTACTAAAAAAGAAAAATTACCTATAATTAACAAAGATTTATTAACGGCAATAAAAAATAAGGCATTTCAGTATCTTGCCAAGCCTTATCAATCTGATAATTATTATAAAATATATAAAATATTGTTTGATAAAACCACAAACGAACAAATAATTTATGAAAACATTATATTACAAGATAAAGGTATGCTTGATATTTATTTTAATTCTTCTAAATATAATGAGGCTAATTTTATTTCTTCATTCTATAAGGATTTTCAAAAATTAACAGGTTATATCGACCCATCGATAATAGATCGCCTGATAAAAACTTTTAATTATTTGCTTCAAAATAAAAATCCTGAATTTAATAAAAAATTATGTGATTACATTCTATTAAACAATACTAACGAATTCAATAACTATGATGAAGACTGCTTAAAATCTTTTATTTATTTTAAAGAACAAACTTATCAAGTATTGATAGAGAGTGATAAATTAAAAAATAAGAAAGTTAGACTTTAATATAAAAAAAAGCCCCTGCGGGCTTTTTTAATTTACTATAATCTTTTCTTAAAGTTATTTATATTTACGGGTTCTGGAATTTCCGATATAGAATCCATAACTATTTTTCTTTCTTTTTCTATATTTATAAATAACTCTAACTCTTTAATATATTCTTCTTTATCTTCCCATGTGATACTTCTTGTTCCATTACTTAAAAAATCTCTCACTGATTTTTTCCATGTATCTTTCTTAAAAGAACATCTTGTGAACATCAGAAATAGCTCAAATTCATTTACTGAATTGATTGATGGGTTCACGCCTTTATAATCTATATCCTTACCACCAACTATAATAAATTCCATATTTTGAGAAAGAATAACATCTTCTATGATCTCAAGATCTGCATTAATTTTAATCTCTTCCACATAATCTTTTTCAAGTAATACCATAATTTCCATTAATAATGCATTGAGAATATCTCTTTCTTTTTGCATTTTTATTTCATCAAGCATATTTGCTATTTCATCTTTATAATCTGTAATTTCATAATAATGCGATGAATCCCTGATAAATTCTGGCAGTTTAATTCCAGCAATAATATTTTCATTTATATTTTTATTATAAACAGGAAAGTTAGAGCTTTTATTCTTTTCAAAAAAATCAATTACTCTATTAAAACTTTCAATATCATATTTTTTAGTTATTTCTCTATACTTCTGAAATCTTTCTTTCCTTTTACAATTTTTAAAAATATTTAAACCATCATCTTTTTCAAGATAAAGAGGAAAATTGGATAATGCTGTATCCATATCTCTTTTATATTCTTCATTGCTTTTTTCAGCACCACTATTTTTATAAAGAATGATTTCTCTGTTAGCAGCCTTGACCCCTTTATTAAAATAAGGGCGCATATATCTTTTTCTTTCCTGATCTGTATTAAGAATTAAATTATATTCAAAACCACCTAAATCTTCTATTTTTCGATAACATTCTTCTATTTTAATTATGGATAACTGGATTTTAAAATCATCATTCTTTTTAAGAAGTTTTCTGTAATCATCAAATGAATAAGGGCTTCTTTTTGTTAAAAAGTTCATATAGAGATATCCTTTTTTTATTTATATTATTATTATATATAAAAAAAGGTGATTTAACTATCACCTTTTAACATTAAGATATTTATTTTTTTGTAGCAGTAAGGACTGTAACAACTACATTTGTTTCATCAAACATATTTTTAAAATCTTTTGACCATTCAATATCCCATTCATCTTCACTCAGAACATTTTTACCTCTCATTGAAGCGGGTAAAATTGCAACAATACGTCCTTTATCTTTAATTAGATCGGAAGCTTCTTTTAAATGAGATAAGGCTCGACCATCACTAAAAGGGGGATTCATTACTACTTTATCAAATCTTAATGCTGTTTGTCTGCCCCATTTTAAGAAATCTTCCCTTATAACATTATAACCTTTTTCTTTTAAAATTAACGAATTTAATCTTGCAATCTCAATACAAGTAGTTCTTTCTTTTGGTAAAAGGTTAGCTAAGCCACCCTGACCTGCACTAGGTTCTAAAACGTCATCATCTTCCTGAATATCTGCTTTTTCTATACAATAAGTGGCCAATTCGCTTTTAGTCGGATGATACTGGTGTGTATGCTTATCCAGAACTGCACCATAAATACTAATCTCTGTTAACACATTAAAAGGATTATAATTAAATTCATACCAAACCGCTTGATTTATTTGTTTTCTTTCACCACCGATCAATGTCAAAACTTCCTCAATTTCTTTAACGGCTGAATTTTTATTAGCGTCAGGAATACATACACTATTAATGTTATATGTCCATCCATTATCCCAATCATAGGTTTTTAATGGTGGACGCTTCTTATCAGCAAAAAACTTTAATGCTTCAAAACTAATTAATTTTTCATTTAAAACATGCTCTTTAATTGCTTTTTTAGGCTTTTTCCTGAATTGAGAAGGAATAGCCATTGGATAAAGAATAGACAGTATTTCATTTAATTGCCAAGCAATATCAGGATGCACTTCAACATGCACTGTGCCAATTTTATATACTTTAACTTTTAATGCACCACCGTCTACTTCAAACCATTGACCTGGAACATTCTTTTCCTGGAAAGAGAGCATTTTTGAAGAAGCCCCGTTAAAAGTTTCATCACGCCCCATAAACTTAGCAATCACTGTTCGGAGATCATCAATAAAACCATTTTTACTGGAATCCGAAGAAAAAATCATACGTTTACTAAATCCCTGAGGACAATTAGTAACATGGCTTCCAGAAAGACCTCTAAAAATCCCATCAACTCTTTCTGCAAAGAATTTTTTACGAGAATTTAACAGATCGATAATTGTAGTTCTTACATTTTCAATAGTAAAGTCAGGAGTATTATTTTCCTGTAATTGATTATCCCATTCTTTTCGACGGCTATATGGCATATAATCTTTAACCTTTGTTAAATCAAAAGCTTTTTGCCAATATTCGCTATTTAATGCTTTTAGGGCATTTGATTTTTGAAGAATGGAAAATATAGAAGCGCTGTTAAGGCTATCACTTCCTCGCTGGTAATAACTTAGAATAGAAGAAGCTGGATTTTTTAAAATCTCATCCATAATATTAATTTTTTCAAGAATTTGATTATAGCTTGATACCAATATCTGGATTTTATCACTATAATTAGTATTATCTAATGTTTTAGTATCTTCTAAAATCATCAATTCGTTCATAAAGCCTCCTCAAATTCAGTAAATTTATTATACTGATGCTTTTATTAAAAGTACATCTTTTTTTATATTGTTTTTCATACTCTTTTTTATTATAATCAATTAATAAGATCAGGAGAATTTAGATGAAAAATGAAATGGCATTAGCTAAGAACAGTGACTTCACAAAAAAACTTATTCCTTTACTCGCTTACAATAATACTCCAAAAATAACCAAAAATATTATAGAAAAACAATTAAAAAAAGATGTTTTAAAACAAGAATTTTTTTACGAAAATTCACTGCAAATAGCACTTAATAATATTAAAAATAATACTTTTGATGTGAAAGCATTTTTGAGTTCATTACTCATCTTATCCTTATCTACAAGAAAAGATAACTCTCTCTTTTTATGGAACGTTTATGAAAATAATGGAGGCGATTATAATTATAAAATCCCAATGAATAATGCTAATTCTTCATATCCTACTTATTTTTACATATTAAATTCAAATGATAATCATCACTTTATTAAAGATTACTTTTTCCTTGACAACTACATACTAAATGGCACTAAAAATATCGATTTAAAGCCTCTCGTTACTCATTTAAATAATAACAATAGCGAAGCTGATATGATTATGTATCAAAATTTAAACAATTCTCTCTACAAACTGATGAATGATGATGAAGGAAGATTTATTAGTTTTATAAAAATATTGCAGAGAAGTGAGTTGGATATTCCTAAACTATTTGTTAATTTCTGTTACTATCAGAATCAGTTTATTGTTGATAGTCAAATTAAAAACTTAGAGAACATTTTTAATATCACTATAAACAGAAACGATATTATGAAAATCTATGTTAAGGAAAAAAATTTAGATATACTTGAATCTTTAAAAGAAGAACTTAAATCAGATGAAAATATATATTTAGATAACTTAAAACAAAGACTTGAAATTACGGGAAATGCACCTAAGCTCGAATTTGAAATTGAACCTTTAAAAAGATTAATCATTCGCTCAGAACAAAGACTACTAAATAAAGTATTTGAGAATATTGAAATAAAGGACAAAATAATAAACAGATTATAAAACAAAAAATGGTGATACAAAATCACCATTTTCATTTAATGTATTCTTACTATCAAACTCCTCGTAAATTAATACGGGCTTCAACATCAAGTCTTTTATCCATTTTACGCCAACCAGGATAATATATTTGAACTAATCTCCAGAAAGCAGGTTCATGGTTAGGTTCTTTAAAATGACAAAGCTCATGCACAACTAAATATTCCAGATAAGACGGTTTATATTTTATCATGCTATAGCAATACTCTACAATATTTTTTTGACTCCAGCATCTTCCAAAGAATTTTTTAGAATCAACTATTTTGATAATCAAATCACCTTTGGGAATAAAATCCATTTGTTTTCTGTATTTGTCAGACATTTCTTTAAGGTAATTATAAGCTTCTTTATAATACCAGTGCTTTAGTAATTTAATAATAACATCTTTATTATTACTAAACTGCTTTGATAATGTGATATCCAGAGTTTTATTTTCTTTATTTAATTCTATTTTATAATGACCAGGCTCATCTTTTTCAATAATATTTAAAGCATACATATCACCGAGGTAAGGATGTTCTTCACCTTGTTCATAAGTATATTTTTCTATTCCTAATCTGAACAAACTATCTTTTCTGTGGTTATATAAAGTTTCTGTATATCTTTCCAGCCAGTTATTAATTTCTATAGTGGAAATATCAACTGGAAATACTATTTCCATTGTTAAATTTCTATCTTCGGTATTGATACCATAAGAAACATTATCTTTATTTTTTTTACTCGTTTTGATTACTACTTCAAAAACTTCACCATTATAATTCAATTTTTCAGTTTTTTTCATTTTTATGCCTTCTTATATGCCAAATTTTTTCCTTATTTTATTTATCATATTTATACCTTCAAGTTCAAAATTAAATTTATCTTGCACTATTATGTTATTCTTTTTTAAATCCTCAATTACTTCTTTTATCACATTTGGCTGTTCTTCTTTATGCAACAATGAATAGCTTAAACATTCATTTATTATTTCTTTGTAAATAGAAAGGCAATTAAGGGCAATATCCAGATCTTCATCTTGTTTTAAAATAACCTCTGGTTTAGAGGAAAGTAAAAATGTCATTCCATTGTAATCAACAATATAATTTTTATAAAGACGATTGCCTTTTATCTGAAAATCAGGCTCACCAAAATTAATTTCTAAAACTTTTGGCAATACATTACCATCCAGATAAAAAATCAATGTACTGGCAAAATCTTTAAAATTATCAAACTTTTTTAGCTCATTACTATTTATACTTGAACGAAAATAACCTGAAATGAAATTTTCGATGGGGGTTGAAGAAATCAATCCTGTTTTATAATCTTTTTTAAATCTATTTACAGCTTCTTTATCCTGAAATTTTTTTATTATATTCATAACTATCACCTTTTATTATTAAGTCTACAGAAAGAACATCTTCTAGGTGTTTTTCTGTAGACTTATTTTACCTTAAAGTCTTCTCTTTAATGAAACATGAAGATCATCTTTATTATTAATTTCCTTACTTATTAAAATTCTTTCATCTTCCGCTATGCTACCTTTTACATGATAAATAATTTTATTTCTACTCACCTCGCCTACTTGTAAAAACTCATCATTATTGAGGTATTCTTTAAAATCGAAACTGGATTTACGAAGAAAATCAAATAATTCTTCGTTTAAATTCCAGTGCTTTAATATTAATGTCATATAATTTGATTTAGAGCTAGGGCATTTTTCTTCTAAATTAAAATATTTTTTATCATTAACAAAATAATCAATTATTTTTGTTAATATATGAGTGTTCTCATCTTTTGTATTTAATATAATTCCGATTTCAAGTAAACTTTTATTATTTGTTATTTTTTTAGGATCGGCTCCTTTATCAATAAAATAATTAATACTTTCAATCATATCATCTTCATGGCGTATAATAGCTGAAACTATTGAATTTTTAGCAGCCTCAAGGTTTAAAGGATAATTAGCTTCTTCTACAAGGAACTTTCTTACGCTTACTGAAAATATCATTCTTAAATCAGAAACATCATTCTCCTCACCTTTTTCATTAAAAGTTTGTTCTGTCTTAAATTTATATAAACCTTCTTTTATTAAACACATGATATTGTCTTTATGTAGTTGAGACATTTCACCATTCTTTGTTTTTAAAAAGCTATAAAAGACAGAATCCATTCTAAAATTACTTAAATTATAGATATCCGCGCCTGTATTAATTACTTCCAGCAAGCTTTCTTTTCTATGTGTGGTAAGAATACTACCTAAAATATTTTCGCCATCACTTCCCTTATAATTTACGTCCAAAGATAAGTTTTTAACAAGTTTACTAAAGTTCCCAGGTGTATTTAATGCTAACCTCATTAAATCCAGACCATCAGATTTTTCACTATCTGATTTAAAAAAATCTTTTATTTCAGTAGCTCTTATCTTAAAATCTTTTAAGAATTCAAAAACGCAGGACTGCTGAGCAACTAAAAATGCTAAGGGAGTCATTCCATTATTATTTGGCTGATAAAGAAAGCTTCTTGGTAAAAAATCATCCATAATTATAAAAGTTTTAATAAAATCAGGATTATTTATATCTTTTGCCAACATAAATATTTGATGATAAGGATTATTATTTTCACCATCCACATCTTTAAGTATAGAAAATTCTGGATCTGTTTTTTTCATTAACATTAAATGATATTTCATTTCCAGATGATTATTTTGCCAAGTCATCATTACGAAATTATGAGCTTTCCTGTATTTTTTAGGAGTTGGTTTTAAATATGATAGAAATTCAACTGTTGATTGCCACATTTCTTTTATGGATTTCATAAGATATCCCTGATATTTGTTTTGTCTTATATTATTCTAACATTATGAGAAAGAATGTACAACGAATTACATTCTTTTTCTGGTAGATGTTTTTAATGTATTAAAGTGGTTACTATCTAAATGTTTTTCAATGTCATTTTTTTCCTTTAACGCTAGACCTGATTCTGCATTTGGCTTTAAAGACGAGAACAGTTTATCTATTTTATTAGCTCTTTGACATTCTCTTGCCTTGAATGTTCCAACTTTTCTTCTTTCCATGTATTCTAATAACGAAATATTATCATTATATTCAATTTTAAAATCTTCTCTTAAATCAATACCATGATTCATAATATTACTTACTATTTTTTCCATTTTATTTCGTTGTTTTATATCACTCTCATTTATATAATGATTTATTATATTACCTAATAAGACTCCTTCTTTATTTAAATCAAATTTATAATTATTCATTAATAATAATATTTGATCACATACATCTGGATTATTAGATATTTTTTGGAATAAAACAGATAGATAGGTTTCTTCTTTATAATTAGAAGGGATTTTATTGTAATCGAAATCTTTTCCTATAAATTCTTTTATTATATCATCATTTCCATTCTCTTTTTTAGCTTCTATGAAATACATCTCATGCAAAGATTTTTCTTGTAATAATAAGTTATCTTCTGTTATATATTTTATATACTTTGCTGCATTTTCATTATTAAGGCATTCATAAGTCATTATTATTTCACTTATATCATATTCATTTGGTTTGTATTTATATTCATTTAATATTTTATCAGAAATATCATATACATTTTTCATTACCTGCTCATCAGGAATTTTGTTCGCATAATATCTGAGACCTTTTTCATAAATGTAAGATTCAGCCCTGTTGTAAAGAGAGCCAAGAGCTGCAAATTCATGCATTGTAAATTCTATTTCTCTTTTTGTTTCTTTTCTTAAAGCATCACACATATCTGACATTTTTTCTTTTTTAGGATTAAATGTTAGTAATTTAATATCAAAAAAATTCATAAATCTGTTAAATGTTTCCAAATCACATCTACCATCAAAGATCAGAAATAAAGGATTAAATATACTTACACTCAATTGTTCTTTATGCTTATATTGCCACGGAGAACCTATCAGATAATCTACTTTATTTAACTTATTTTTTTCAGCAAAATCTAAAGCCACATCTTTTTTATTCATATTCAATAAACATAAAAAAACAGCTTGCTTGTTAACATTTTCAGGCAAATTATTTATATCTAACATTTTCATTTCTTCATCTGATATTCTATCCATTGATATTTTCATCATTTCACCAATATTATATTAATTTATATTCTTTTATTATAACTGTTATTCAAGATAAGGGAATCTTGTTTAAATGACTTTATTTCGATATAATTAAATTAATATATAAAGTAAAAAAGAGAGAATAAGGTGAACCTTAAGAAACTTATTGTAAATACCGTTGAGGACAATTTCCCATCTTTAACAGACAAGAAAAAAGATCTATTATCTCATTTAGTTTTTATTAATATTTTATCTAATGAGTATTATGATAACAGATATTATACAGCTTCATTAGTGTCAATGAAAAAAGGCTTATCTGGCATTCATACTAATGAATATAATAATATTAGCAACCATATTATTTATCCATGTGTTCATAACATTAAAGATGAATATGATTATCCTGATTATGACTTTTCTTTAGATGATATAAAGAAAAATTATATTTTTTCTGATGTATATAAAATAATAGAAACCTTACAGGATATTACTTTTTATTCTAATAATGTTTTTGAATATGTAGAATCTTTAAAAAAAGAACAATTAAGTAATCCTGATTTTATTCCTGTATTAGATAGTTACTCCTATCTAATTAATGGTTTTGATAAATTATTTTTGAATAATGGTATTAAGCATCTTATGAAAATGGATAAGGTTCAATCGGATTTATGTAAAAATGAAGTTTATCTTACTCCTGGTTATGATTATAAAAAAGATATTGAAAATTTATCAGATCTAATCAACAAAGAGTGGCTGGATAATAAGGATAAGGCTTTACGTGAATTAGATACATGTTTCTCTAAAACTGATACTATTGAAAACTTTACTAATAAAAATAAAAATGCTGTATCTAAAATTCTGGAAAAAATTTATGAAATAAAACCATTCCTGAACCAAAAAGCTAAAGAGCAGACTGTTGAATATTTTTATTTTGAAACTTCAAAAGGGAAAGAGTATCATGATTTTAGTATTGAAAGAGACACTTGTTTTTCAGTTGAATTATTAAATGATCTTAATATTAAATTAGCACCTTTTTATAATAATATAGATAATGAAGATTTACAGGAACATGTTATTGCTTATTTTTTAGAGCAAGAAAATGAACTCACATCATATTTTAAAAACAGGTTTTATGGTTTAGATTATCTCAATGATTATAATTTAAAAACTAATTCACACAACCAGTCTTATATTATTGCTAAATGCAATAATGAAACAGTCGGATTTATATCTTTTGATTCTTTAGAAAATAACAATAAATCTGTCCTGAAAGATATTAGTTATGTATGTATTAAAGATAACTTTAGAGGATTGGGTATAGTTAATAATTTCTATGATAAAATAGCTAAAATTTTTATTGCTAATAATAATATACTTTCAAATTCAATGTACTCCGAGCAAGGTAAATATAAATTACCAAAATTAAAACAAAGAATCCGAGAGCAAAATCCAGATTTTTTAATGATTGATACGGCTTATGAAATATATGTAGATGAAGAATTTCAGGATAACAAACAACTTATTTCCTTTATACAAGATTTTAATACATCATTCATTCGTAATTTAAAAAATAATGATGCAAATATAAACCCACAAAATGTTCCTGCAATAAAAAATATTTACAAACAAGCTCTTCATAAAATATATGATGATAGTCATCTTTATAAACAAATGGATTTTATGGAATTATTTAACTTAAAAGAAAATACTTCTAAAGAAATAAATCAGATAGTAAACAGTTTACCCCAACCAAAAAATAAATTTAAAATATAGGAATAAAAATGAAAGATAACAATGAAATATTTAGCGATGAGAAACTAAAAAAAATATATAATAAAATCTTCGACCTGGAACTTCAGTCATATATTTTAGGGGTTGAATATTTAAGAAATGATTTTCAAGGTGCTTTAAATTATCTGGAAATTCCTGATAATATACTTGTAATGTCTGTCAGGGAAGATATTAGCACAACAAAAGCTAATGGCAAGCAATTTAGTGACATGAGAATATTAGGAAAAGCTAAAAATGAAAAAGGAGAATTTTTTACAAGAGAATTTAAACATCCCTTTATCAATCTTGACTATAAACCATATGGATTTAACACTTTTAATGTACAAGACGAAATAAAACCTTTTCTTTTTATGTTTAATGAAGAGCGTGAGGATAATTATGAACATTATAAAAAAATGTATAATAAATATCAAAAGAGCGGTGATCTCACCTTTCTGGATGTCATAGAATCATTAAAAAACCAAGAATCATATGGGTTATACCGTGAACATATTGAATCTGGTGAGCTTTTTTCTGAATATAACATTCCAGATAAATTTATAAGCTTTGATTCTTTGTGTCAATTTCCTAAATATGGTGGAATAGATGGAAAACTTTATAATGATTTAGCAGATTTTCAGTATCAATCACTCTCTGAAACTATTCTTATTGCTGAAAAAATTAGTGCTAATTTAAAACATTTTTTACACGAAGATAAAAGTTTTGATGATATTAAAAATTTAAATATAAATGACATTCCAGATACATACAAAGATTTATTTTCAGGTCTTTTAATACAGTTAAATGAATTTGTAAATAAAGTCGAAATATCTTATAAAATATTGGATTTAGGTAAATCTGCTATTATCACCAAAGAAAATCTTTTTAATATCATTATAAATGATGAAAAATCATACAAAAAAGTATTGCCTCAGAAATTGCTATCAGCAGAAATGGAAGATTTCTTTACAACAAAATTGCCAGCCACGAGAGCAGATATTGAGAAAAATATTCTTTCATCATCTATAAATAATACTTCAACATCTTTTAGTAATAAAAAAAGAATATGATCATATAATTAATAAGGCTCGTAAGAGCCTTATTTTTTGGTTTACAACTTTTTATTATTAAATCCTGTGTTTATGTTTTATTTCTTCTGGTGCTTCTTCAATTGCATTAGATATAAGATATTTTTCTTTTAATGCGAGAAATTCTTTTACTTTAGGTTCATTTCTTTCCTCTAAGAAAGTAATTATAGAATCACCAACAGAGATATTACCTTCTTTTTCTGCTTTAAATAATGTTTCTTTTTCTAAAAAACCATATTCATATAAAGTAGGTAATTCATAAGAATACATTAAATCACTATATAATGGACTTCCATCTACTTTTAGTTTATTTAAATTCACAGGGCTGGAACCTGAAAATACATTTCTGTAATCCGATGCCTTACTTATAAAATATAATAATGTAGTTCCATATTGAGGGGAAGTCACATGTGTAACATCAACATCATATTTATGCAGAAGTTGGAAGAACTCTCTTGAATTTATTTGCTCTAACATTCTTGCCAAAAATTTACTTGTAAAGGAGTAGGAACTTTTATCTAGTTGGTTTACGTTTACTCCGCTTTCAAGGAAAAATTTTATTATGTTATAGTTTTCACTTCTGGATAAATTATTCTTAGAACCATCTTTATATGCAAATAGGCTGCTGTTAAAAAGAGGGGTTTCACCATCATTGGAAATTATATCTAAACGTATTCCCTGTTCTTTCAAATATTTTAAAGTATCTAAATCAGTTATATAAAAAGAGGCATTCTTTCCTTTCTTATCTAATATATTAACATCAAGACCTTTTTCTATTAGCATTTGTGCAGATTCTTTGTTTTTAACAAAAAATAAAGGTGTCTTACCATCTGTATCTTGAATATTAATTTTTGCCCCATTATCAATTAAAATTTTGATAACATCAGAGCTGGATTGATAAAAAATAGCCGTTCTTTTTTTATCATTTAACTTATTAACTTTAGCACCTTTCTTTATAAGAAATTGTGTAATTACTGGCTCAAGATTTTCAGAAAATAATATATTATCACCGTCTGAATTTATGTTTGAATTAAAATCTACATCCATTCTTTCAAGATAATAAAAACCAGGAACATCGTTATGCTCTATCCTGGAGCACAAATCTACCATATCAATCATAGAAACCTCTTTAGCTACTTGTTATTTTATATTATACATCAAAAAAACAAAAAAAATATGAAATGACAGTATTTATAATATAAAAATTATTTTATAATCTTTTTCTGTCTACACATAAAGTATTATGTGTATCTTCTGGTATAAGTCGGTTTATAAATAACTTTTCAATATGTATATCTAAAATACTGTGGAAATCTCCTGATTGTGGGTATTTTTTATAATCTTCTTTACACTTGCCTACTATATCAGAAACCTCTGCTAAAGTTATTGGATTTTCATTATTAAAAACTTTTTGATAAAAAACATCTAATTTATGTTCAATGTTTTTATTAACTTCTTCTATTGGAACGTCTTTTATATTGTTTAAATAATAAGTTAAAATTAATTCTTTCAGAATTATCATTTTATTATCATCTTTTTTAAGAATGGTATTCAACATATCATCTGTATTAGCTGATAAAAAAGGACTATTATTTAAAGAACGAAAAAAATCACTAATACTATAATTAACTTTTTTACCTTTATCTTTACCAGTGAAAAAAACTTCTTCGGTTCTTTTACATTCTTTATGATAATTTAAAAAGACATCTTTATTTAATAATTCATAAAGATTAACATTTAAACTACTAAGGTATTCTACATCTTTTGATATACTATCTATATTTTCGCCATTTTTTAGTTTTTCTAATTTTTCATTATTTTTTTCTGTTATTTTTTCTTTAATATAGTGCATACCTGAATTGATCTCTTGTAACTTATTTTTATTTTCAATAAGATATTCTGAAAGTAGTCCTTCATCTGTAGTTTTACATATATCATTTATTACTGGAAAAGATTTATATAAGCGATACCTTGCATTTTCATACATTTCTTTAAATATATGGGATATGTATTCTTTTGCTTCATTCCTGATTTCTTCTTTTTCTAAGTTTACTTTATTTGATAGTTTTAAGTAAATTTGTTGATTGCTTTTATCTGTAAAAGGATGTGAGTCTTCAAGATTATATCCGTATCCCTTATCTGTAGATACTCTAAAGAAATAACTAAAATCTATATTATTACTTTTTTCAAAAAAAGGTGTAATTAGATCTACTATAACTTCTATCTGCTCTTCATTAAATTGTTTATTTTCATCTTTTAAATTTAAATCCTTATTTCTGTATAAAATGCAATCAATAAAATATCTTTCAATCAAAGCAGAGGTTAAAAATACTGGAAGCTCATTCATTATTTTAAATCTTTCTACTATATCTACAGTAGAAGCATTTTCCTCATTATTTAAAAGCATCTTTCTGTAAAAACTATAATCCATCTTTAACATATCTCTGTTTAAAAGAATCTCTTGAATATTATTAAAAAATTCATAATCCTTTTTATCTATGGTAGATCCTATATTTCCATAAATATGTACAGATAATTTATTTATCATTTCTGGCGTTAATATCCAGTTTCTTACGTTAGGATTATTTAAATTGTAGTGTGGAAAATTTTCATTTAAATCGTATTTATCCACTAACACCAGAAAATAATCTGGTTTATCATGCAGCAAAGCTTGTTTTATATCTTCCTGTATTTTTTCTACAGAAGATGTATTTTTATCTATCATTAGGGTACCTTAATTTCATTCTTTTATTAATTATACGGTAAAAAACAATTATTGATAATCATTTATATAAAATTAGCTAAAAATAAAAAAACTTGTTGATTTCACTGTTTATTTTATAGTAATATATCCTTCTCTTAAAACACAAGGATAAATCAAACATGAAAAAAACATCTTTTGCTCTTCCCCTTCTCGCTCTGGCATTTGTTTCCTCTGCACATGCTGCTGACTCTTCTTTTTTTAGCACCGTTCAGGTTGGTACACTTGGACCTGGTTTGAATATTGGATATCAATTCAACCCTTATCTTGATGTGCGAGCAAATGTTAATGGTTTGAAATATAGCCGAGATGTTGAAGTTAATGATGTTAAATATGATGCCGATCTTAAACTTCTAACTGCTGGTCTTCTGGCAGATTATTATCCTTTTGCTAATGGTTTTAGACTGACCGCAGGTGCTTATTACAACGGCAATAAGCTTTCAGGTAATGGTCATTCTACTAAAGATTATTATGGTATTGATCCCAATGATTATGGTTATCAGTCGGCAAGTGTGGAATATAAAAAATTTGCACCATATGTTGGATTTGGCTATCAAACTAATGATGATAGCAACTGGATTTTCACCGCAGATCTTGGCGTTATGTACCAAGGTAAATCCAAAGTAAGTAGTTCAACAACTTGCTATAGTGCGGCTGTATGCTCTGCTCTTAAAGATAAAATTGATTCTGAAAATGCTTCACAGCGTAATGACATTCAGGATAAAGCAGATAAACTGAAATGGTATCCTGTTGCAAGTATCGGATTTGGATATAGATTCTAATATCCTTTTACATTCAATAAAAGCCAGTTCAGACTGGCTTTTTTATTTTATTGTATTGTTTATAGATATAAAAATTAACCTAATTCATTTTTTTTTATAATATGTTAAAATATAAATAAAGCTAAAGATTAAGGTTTATATTACATGAATTACATAGAACAATTAGGCTCTGCTATTTTTGATGAAGAAGATATAGATAAAACGTATAATATTTTACTTAATATCGAAGATCTTACTGATAATGAAGAAATAATAAGATTCTCTCATAGAGTTTTCGCTGAAACAAATAATTCGTTGAAAGCACATATTTTTCAAATGATGATCGATAAAACACCTAACATTGAACAATTTCAGGATATTATTAAAGAATCGTTGCATATAAGTATTAATAATAAAGATTACAATACTTTTAAGATATTCATTCCTCTATATCATCATAATAATGATAAATTAGCTGTTGAAGCAATGTATGAAAAAATATTTAATCATATAAAAAACACCCCTGACAATGAAGATGTTTTTAATATCTTTAAAGATTTTATTCATTATGTTTATAAAGATCTCTATAAGGATACTATTGCAAACGGCATTATACCTGATGTTATTGTTCCCAATAATATAAATATGAATGAAGTCAAAAAACAGGAAGTAATAGATAAATGGTTGGAACAACATTTATTAGAAAACAGAGATTTTAAAGGTAATAGTATTCCTTTTGATTATCTTACAACCAGTAGATTTGAGTATTTAAAATATTTAATTGATTCAGGATTTGATGTAAATGTCCAGGATAATAGATTTTCTCTACTTGTGCCTGTTTATCAAAATAATCCAAAAGATAAAAATATTATTCACTATCTTATTGAAAAAGGAATTCATTTAGATCGAGTATATCAAACTATACATATTAGTTCCGGCATGAGTTCAGAAAAAACAGTAAGTGCTGTAAAGAAAAGTTTATCCAGATATTTAAAAAAAGAAGATCTTTTAGAATACAGACATTATGCTGAAATATTAAATGAGAAAAAAAGACTTCTTGATGATATGGCTACAGAAAAAGATAATATTTTAACAAACAAAAAAATCCATAGATTATAATTAAAAAAATTATCATTTTATATATTGTTTT
>Ga0308160_10001487_pt1 | contig 32548 bp, 33 predicted proteins | sample PhyFR1_FD_201036 | JGI IMG/M metagenome (GOLD analysis project Ga0308160, IMG submission 201036) | Phyllosphere microbial communities from UC Gill Tract Community Farm, Albany, California, United States - DLSLF.R1 | ecosystem: Host-associated > Plants > Phyllosphere > Unclassified | place: USA... | reverse complement strand
GCTGTACGACCGTGTGCACTCGCGTGAAATCGCTGCCTACGGCGGTGTCGTCAACACGATGCCGAAGTTCGCTGCGTTTGCCGTGCTGTTCTCGATGGCCAATGCCGGCCTGCCGGCGACGTCGGGCTTCATCGGCGAGTTCATGGTCATCCTGGGCGCGGTCGAGTTCAACTTCTGGACGGGCCTTGCTTCGGGTACCGCGCTGATCCTGGGCGCTGCCTATTCGCTGTGGATGGTCAAGCGCGTCATCTTCGGCCCGGTCGCCAACAAGCATGTGGCCGAACTGGTCGACCTGAACGGGCGCGAGTTCGCCATCCTGTCGGTGCTGGCCATTGCCACCCTGGCCATGGGCCTGTACCCGGCGCCGATCGCCGAGACCTTGCAGGTGTCGGTCACCGATCTCCTGCAACATGTCGCAGTCAGCAAAGTGCCTTAATAAAACGCCATGAATGAGATGACCCCAACCCTGTTATCGGCAGCCGACACCAATCTGGTGCCGGTGTATGCCGAGATCTTCCTCCTGATCGCGACATCGGCGATCCTGCTGATCGATATGTACCTGAAGGCCGGCAAGCGCAATCTGACGTATGCGCTGTCGCTGCTGGCAATCGCCGGTTGCGCCGTGTTCTCGTTTGTCGATTTCAATGCCGGCACGACCGTCTTCACGTTCAGTAATATGTACGTGTCCGACCCGATGTCGAACCTGCTGAAGCTGTTTACCTACCTGGCCACGGCCATGACGCTGGTCTATTCGCGCCAGTATGTTGGTGCGCGCGACATGATGTCGGGCAACTTGGGCGGCGAGTTCTACGTGCTCGCGCTGTTCTCGATGCTGGGCCAGATGATCATGATCTCCGGTAACAGCATGCTGTCGATCTACCTCGGTCTGGAACTGATGTCGCTGTCGCTGTACGCGCTGGTGGCACTGCGCCGCGATCACGCAATCTCGACCGAAGCGGCGATGAAGTACTTCGTCCTCGGCGCACTGGCATCGGGCTTCCTGCTGTACGGCATGTCGATGATCTATGGCGCGACCGGTTCGATCGACATCGACACCATTGGCCGTGTCACGAGCGCCGGTGAAGCCGACCGCATGATCCTGGTCTTCGGCCTGGTGTTCCTGGTGGCTGGCCTGGCATTCAAGCTCGGCGTCGTGCCATTCCACATGTGGGTGCCGGACGTGGTGCAGGGCGCCCCAACGGCCGTCACGCTGCTGCTGGGTGGCGCGCCGAAGCTGGCAACGTTCGCGATCGTCATTCGCCTGCTGGTCGAAGCACTGCCATCGATGGCGTTCGACTGGCAGCAGATGCTGATGGTCGTGGCCGTGCTGTCGCTGGCGTTCGGTAACATCACCGCGATTGCGCAGACCAACATCAAGCGCATGCTGGCTTACTCGACCATTGCCCAGATGGGCTTCGTCGTGCTGGCCCTCGTAGTGGGCAATACGGGTAGCAGCCTGACCGATTCCGCCGCCGCCTACAGCGCCGGTATGTACTACACGATCATCTACGTGTTGACGACGGTCGGTACCTTCGGCCTGATCATGATGCTGGCACGCGCCGGCCATGAAGCCGAACTGATCAGCGACTTCAAGGGTCTCGGCAAGCGCAGCCCATGGTTTGCCATTGTCATGACCATCCTGATGTTCTCGCTGGCCGGTGTGCCGCCAATGGTGGGCTTCATCGCCAAGTACGCGGTGCTGCAGGCCGTTGCCAACACCGGCATGGTGTGGCTGGCGGTCGTGGCTGTCATGTTCTCGCTGATCGGTGCGTTCTACTACCTGCGCATCGTCAAGACCATCTGGTTCGATGAAGCCGCCGACACCTCGGCCATTTCGACCCCGCTGGACATGCGCATCGTCATGTCGCTCAACGGCGTGGCAATCGTGGTGATGGGTGTGATCCCAGGCAGCCTGCTGGCTGTCTGCTACACCGCCATGCAGGCCACGCTGGCCAAGTAAGGCGTGGATCTGAACCTGGCCACCTGGCTGGTGGTGCTGCTCGCACTGGCCGCTGCCAACCTGCCGTTCATCAACGAGCGCCTGTTCGGGCTCGTGGTGCTCCCCAGCCGCAAGCCGGCCGGGGAGCGGCGCACCAAGCCGTTCCCGGTGCGGCTGCTCGAGCTGATCGTCCTGTACTTCGTGGTGGGCTTCATTGCCCGCCTGCTCGAATCGCGCATCGGCTCGGTGGCCGTGCAGACCTGGGAGTTTCACGCCGTGACCGGGTGCCTGTTCCTGGTACTGGCGTTTCCCGGCTTCGTGATGCGATATCTGCACAAGCCACGCAGGTAGAGATAGAGCGGTTCGCTTATGATGCTCCGTATCGCAGCCTCAACGATAAGGAGCACATAGTGTCGGAACTGAAAGAAACCCGCCTCGACGGCGGCATCGTCTACGATGGCAACTTCCTGAAGGTCGAACGTGACCGAATCCGCCTGCCGGATGGCAAGGAAAGCCACCGCGAATTCATCCGCCACCCCGGCGCCGTCGTCATCCTGCCGCTGTTGCCCGATGGCCGCATCCTGCTGGAACGCCAGTTCCGCTACCCGAACGGCAAGGTCTTCATCGAATTCCCGGCCGGTAAAATCGATCCGGGCGAAGACCACCTCGACTGCGCCAAGCGCGAACTGGTCGAGGAAACCGGCTACACGGCGGCCAAATGGCGCTTCGTCTGCACCATCCACAATGCCATCGCCTACTCCGACGAACACCTTGAGATCTTCCTGGCCGAAGACCTGACGCACGGCGAGCAACAGCTCGATGCCGGCGAATTCCTCGAACTGTTCAGCGTTACGCTGCCCGAACTCTTGGCACTCGTGCGCCGTGGCGAGATCACCGACGTCAAGACGATCATCGGCACGTTCTGGCTCGAGAAAATCCTGGCTGGCGACTGGACGCCTGCCTGATCACGATGCAGCACCTGTTGTTGGCAGCACTGCTGTCGTTAATATTTTCGGCGGCGTCGGCCCAGACCCGCACGCCGCTGCAGGCGCGCTGCGAAGACACGATCGGCGAAAGCATCTCGGTACTGTCGACGCGCGAGCAGGGCTACCGCATCGACAACACACGCTCGTATTACGACCTCACGCGCCTGATGCCCAGCGTGCGGCGCGGCTCGTGGGTGCTGGGCCTGACCCACACCGAGGCCCGCGTGCGCATCAATGTCGGCGGGCGCATGCTGGCCGATCCAGCCACCGGCTACGAATGCGTGGCGCCGCGGATTGATGTCAGTCTCGATTACGCGCCCATCGTCGTGTATGTCAGCCGCGAATTCCCACCCGCATCGTGCGCCTACCGCGAAGTGCTGGCCCATGAAATGCGTCACCTGACAACGTACCAGACCTTCATGCCGAAGGCCGAAGCGGCCGTGCGCGCACGGCTGGCGGGGCGCTTTGCCGGCAAGCCGCTGTACGCGCCCATCGGCCAGGCGCAGGCGCTGCTGCAGCGCGAGATCGACCGCAGCTGGATGCCCTACATCAAGGGTGAGATGGCCAAAGTTGAAGTGCTGCAGGCGGCTATCGATACGCCGCAGGAGTACGCCCGCCTGGGCAAGGTTTGTGCAGGTGAGGTACAGTCGTTGCTGAGAACCGCACGCCGCAATGGATGACAACCAGCTGTTGATGACAATGAACGAACAACCCGACGCAAGCCGTCGCCACGTGGCCCTGATTCCGGCTGCCGGCGTTGGCGCACGCATGGCTGCCGGCAGCCCCAAGCAATACCTCGCGATCGGCGCCAAGCCGATGCTGCGCCACACGGTCGACGCCTTTCTGTCCAGCCCACTGATTGCCCACACCTACGTCGTTGTCAGCGCGGACGATCCGTTCATCGACGCCGTGCTGCCCGATGCCGACGATGGCGCGAGCCGCGTCACCGTGTTGCGCTGTGGCGGCGCGACGCGCATGGAATCGATCCGCAACGGCTTGCACGCCGTACGCGCCACGCTGGCCGATACCGACCACGTGCTGGTGCATGACGCCGCGCGCCCCGGCCTGAACGCGGCGCTGATCGAACGCCTGATCGCCGGGACGGGCGACCATCCGGCCGGCGGACTGCTGGCCCTGCCGGTGGTCGATACCGTCAAGCGGCGTAGCGATGGCGCCATCGCCACCGTGGACCGCGCCAACCTGTGGCTGGCCCAGACGCCGCAGATGTTCACCTACGCGCTGCTGTGCCGCGCGCTCGACGCGGCGACCGATCCTGCCGCCATCACCGACGACGCCAGCGCGGTCGAAGCCCTCGGCCTGGCCCCCAGGCTGGTCGAAGGGCACCCGCGCAACCTCAAAGTCACGCTGCCATCGGACATCCGCATCGCCGAGATGTACCTGGCCGCCGACGCCTCCATCTGACCAAGACAAGAACCCATCATCATGGCACTCGCATCCTACAATCCCACTCCACCGTTTCGTATCGGCACCGGCTATGACAACCACGCGCTCGTCGAAGGGCGTAAGCTCATCGTCGGCGGCGTGACGATCCCGCACCGCCTTGGCCTGCAAGGCCATTCGGATGCCGACGTGTTGCTGCATGCGATCATCGATTCGCTGCTGGGCGCGGCCGCGCTGGGCGACATCGGCAAGCACTTCCCGGACACCGACCCGATGTTTGCCGGCGCCGACTCGCGCACGCTGCTGCGCGAAGTGGCGAACCGCGTCCTGCACGCCGGCTACACGATCGGCAACATCGACGCGACCATCATCGCGCAGCAGCCAAAGATGGCGCCGCACATCCCGCTGATGGTCACCCGTATTGCCGAAGACCTGGGCGTCTCGCCGCAGCAGGTCAACATCAAGGCCAAGACCAACGAGAAGCTCGGTTACCTCGGGCGCGAAGAGGGCATGGCCGCGCAATCGACCGCATTGCTGATCCGCATGCCAGCCGACTAATCTGTCGACTGATCGTCGCCTGGGGCGGGGCGGTGGCTCTATAATTGCCAAATGACAAACGCCCCCGCCCACCTGTCGCCCCGCGCGGCCTGGACCCTGATCCTGGTGGCCAGCGCTGTCATGATGATCACGACAGGGACGCGCCTGACCAGCGGCCTGTTCCTGTCGCCGCTCAACACGGCCACCGGCCTGGGTGTCGCCACGATCAGCTTCGTGATGGCGGTGGCGCAGCTGATGTGGGGCGTGGCGCAGCCGGTCTTTGGCGCGGTGGCCGACAAGTACGGCCCGGGTCGCGTCATCGCTCTGGGCGGCGTGATGCTGGCGCTCGGTACAGCCGCCACGCCGTTCGTCGGCTCCGAATGGGCGCTGTTGCTGACGATGGGCTTCCTGTCGGCGGCCGGGGCAGGGGCGGGCAGCTTCTCGATCCTGATCGGCGCCACGGCGCAGCGCCTGCCGCCCGAGCGCCGCGCGTTCGCGTCCGGCTTCATCAATGCCGGTGGGTCGTTCGGCCAGTTCGCGCTCGCCCCGTTGATGGGCGCCATCATCGCCGGCGCTGGCTGGATCGTCGCGATGCTGACGCTTGCCGCGACCGCCTTGCTCACCATTCCGCTGGCCTGGCCGCTGCGGCGCAAGCGTGCTGCCGTTGCACCAGCATTGCCGACGGCCGCACCGGCAGCACCGGCAGCACCCACCATTGCCCTCGGCCAGCAACTGCGCCAGGCACTGCGCGACCGCAGCTACCTGTGCCTGCATGCAGGTTTCTTCACCTGCGGCTTTCACATCGCCTTTCTCGTCACCCACTTGCCGGGCGAAGTCGCCATGTGCGGCTTGCCGACGACCGTATCGGCCACGGCGCTCGCGCTGATCGGCCTCTTCAACATCGCCGGCAGCCTGTCGGCGGGGATGCTGGCCTCGCGCTATCGCATGAAGTCGCTGCTGTTCTGGATCTACGCGAGCCGCGTCGTCATCGTCGGCCTGTATCTGCTGGCGCCCAAGACGGCCTGGACCTTTTATATTTTTGCCGGCGCGCTGGGCTTTACCTGGCTGGCCACGGTGCCGCCCACGGCGGGGCTGGTCGGCAAATTGTTCGGCGTGCGTTACCTGGCCACGCTGTTCGGCATGACCCTGCTGTCGCACCAGATTGGCGGCTTCTTTGGCGCCTGGCTGGGCGGATTGGCCGTCGTCCACACCGGTGACTACAGCTGGATGTGGTACGCCGACATGGCCCTGGCGGCCGCTGCCGCGCTGATCAATCTGCCGATCCGCGAGGCGCACGTGGTCCGTACGCCCGTGCTGGCGAAGGCGTAACGATGGCGCGCGATGCCTGGGCATACCGCGAGGTGGCGGTGGAATCAAGGCTGGACTGGCGTGGCCGGCCATGCATTTCGCCCGTCTCGGGGCAGGCATTTTCGACGGGCATGCGCGTACAGTGTTCGCGTCGCCTGCTCGATCTGGCGCAGTACCCGCTGGGCACATCGTTCCTGCTGGCGGTGCGCATCAGCGACCGCCAGGGGGGCGCGCCGTTCCTGTATGCGTGGCATGGCGATCCGGTCGTGGTCTTGAGCAAGGCGGCGCGCAAGCGCTTCCTGCAGATGTACCGGCGGCTGCGCCTGTAGCCGCCCAGCATCGGGGTGAAACTGGTTATCATGAGCGATCGACAATACACATCCTGCATAACCAAGGAATCCCCATGACCACCAAGAAAATCGCCGTCCTCGTCGGCAGCCTGCGCAAGGAATCGTTCACCCGCCGCGTTGCCAACAGCCTCATCGACGTCGCACCCGACGGGTTCGAACTGACGATCGTCGAACTGCGCGACCTGCCGCTGTACAACGAGGACGACGAAACCGCCACGCCGCCGCCCGCGTTCACGGTGTTTCGCGAAGCGATCCAGGGCGCGGACGGCATCCTGTTCTGCACCCCTGAATACAACCGTTCGGTGCCAGGGTCGCTCAAGAACGCCATCGACGTCGGTTCGCGTCCGTATGGCAAGGCGGCGTTCGCCGACAAGCCGTGCGCCGTGGTCAGCGTCTCGCCCGGGGTCCTGGGCGGTTTCGGCGCCAACCACCATCTGCGCCAGATGCTGCCGTTCCTGAACATGCCGACGATGCCGGCGCCGGAAGCGTATATCGGCGGCGTCGCTGCCAAATACGAGGGCGACAGGCTAGTCGACGACAGCACGCGTGCGTTCTTCGAAAAATTCATGGCTGCCTTCGGCGCCTGGGTCACGCAGCACGCCCGATGAGCCGGGCGACCGACAACCAACCGGTCTCCACTGCGCCGCGCGATATGCCAACCCTGCTGGGTCGCCCGGCGGGCGGTTGGCGTGCGCGCATGTTCGACGTCATCTTTGGCACCGACACGCCGGCCGGGCGCCGTTTCGACCTCGCGCTGGTGGCGATCATCCTGCTCAGCATCCTGACCGTGGTGCTAGACAGCGTGCCGGCGATCGGCCGGCGCTATGCGGCGCAGATGTCGGTGCTCGAATGGACGTTCACGATCTTCTTCACGCTTGAGTACATCGCGCGCCTGGTCTGCGTGCAGCGCCCGGTGCGCTATGCGCGCAGCTTTTATGGCGTGATCGATCTGGTGTCGGTGCTGCCGACCTGGATTTCGCTGCTGGTGCCGGGCAGCCAGGTATTTCTCGACGTACGCATCCTGCGCCTGCTGCGCATTTTCCGCATCCTCAAGCTCACGCGTTATGTCGACGAGTACACGCGCCTCGGTGAGGCGCTGGTGGCCAGCAAGCGCAAGATCATGGTGTTCCTGTCGGTCGTGCTGATGCTGATCCTGATTCTGGGTACCGTCATGTACGTGGTCGAGGGGCCCGAAAGCGGCTTTACCAGCATCCCGATGGCGATGTACTGGGCCACCGTGACGATCACCACAGTCGGCTATGGCGACATCACGCCGCACACACATCTGGGCAAGGCAATCGCGTCGTTCATGATGTTGCTTGGCTGGGGCATCCTGGCGGTGCCAACGGGGATCGTCAGCGCCGAGATGACGTCACAGAAGCTGTCGCGCCATGCACCGCGCGGCGAACTACGTACCTGCAAGAGCTGCGGCAGCACGGGCCACGATCCGCGCGCGCAGTTCTGCAAGGATTGCGGCGCCGGCCTGGCGGCAGACCAGGCCTGACGGCAGCGCATCAGTCGAGCGTGATGTTCGCCTTCTTGATGACCTTGTTCCAGTAATCAAGCTCGCCCGTCACCAGGCTGGCGACCGCAGGCGGATTCAGGTAGTGAATCTCGACGCCCTGCGCATCGGCCTGTTTTTTCGCTTCCGGCGTCTCCAGCGCGCTCTTCACGCCATTGGTCAATTGCGTAATGAGAGCCGGCGGCGTGCCCGCCGGCGCGAACAGGCCCACCCAGGCTTCAAGCGTGAAGTCGGGGAACCCCGCTTCGGCCGTCGTCGGTACCTGCGGCAGCATCGGATGACGCGCCTTGCCGGCGATGGCCAGCGCCTTCAGCTTGCCGGACTGGACATGCTGCATCACCGATGGCGGCGTCGTGATGAACACGTGCACGCGGCCCGACAGCACGTCCGCGACCGCCTGGCCGGAACCCTTGTACGGAACGTGCAGCATATTCGTGCCCGTCTGCTGCTTGAACAGCTCGGTGCCGATATGCGACAGCGAACCGTTGCCCTGCGACGCGTAGCTGAATTTGCCGGGATTCTTTTTCAGATACGCCACCAGTTCACCGAGCGTATTGATTGGCAGAGACGGGTGCACGGCCACGACATTGGTCGCGGTGACCAGCAGCGCGACGGGCGTGAAATCCTTGGGCGCCCACGGCAGCTTCGTCATCAGGGACGGGTTGGCGGTGTGGTACGCCGAATACGATACCAGCAGCGTGGCGCCGTCCGGCGCCGAGCGCGCCACCGTCTGGTAGGCAATATTCCCGCTGCCACCGGGCCGGTTGTCGACGACGACCGTGTGCTTGAGCAACTGCCCGAGCGGTTGCGCGACCACGCGCGCGGCCGTGTCGACGACGCCACCAGGCGGGTTGGGAACGATCAGCGTGATCGGCTTGGATGGCAGCGATTGGGCAAGGGCTGTGGCTGAAGCGAGCAGCAGCAGGCTGCCGGCAAGGGTGCGAAGCATCGTATGTCTCCTGTGAATGTGTCTGTCATGACCCGCTCTCGGGGGCGGGCTTTGGGTGCAGCAAGCTACAAGCCAATGTACTGACTTCTCGCGCGTCCGGCATTCGTATTATCGGTCGTGCAGGTTTCGCATTCCGCGAAGCCTTCGCCATCCGCGAAACAGGAATTGCCGATTCAGGGATTCCCCGGTCGGGCCTTTTCGGGCCACACTCGGTCCACCGGCAACGCCGCCGCAGAGCGCGCAGTGCCGGCAATCGAACGATCGCGATGGAGACGACAGATCATGGCAGACACGCCAGGCGACACGCTGTATGACAAACTGTGGGCACGGCACGAAGTGCACGTCGAGGACGACGGCACCACGCTGCTGTACGTCGACCGCCATTTACTCAATGAAGTCATGAGCCCGCAGGCCTTCGAAGGCCTGCGCACGCACCGGCGCAAGGTCTGGCGCATCGCGTCGAACCTGGCCGTGGCCGACCACAATATTCCCACCACCGACCGCGCAGCCGGCATCGATGATCCCGTCTCGCGCTTGCAGGTGGAGACGCTGACGAAGAATTGTGGCGAATTCGGGATCGACGAAATCGGCATGACGGACCGGCGCCAGGGCATCGTGCATGTGATCGGTCCGGAGCAGGGCGTGACGCTGCCGGGCCTCTCCGTCGTCTGCGGCGACAGCCATACAAGCACGCACGGCGCGTTTGCCTGCCTGGCATTTGGCATCGGCACGTCCGAGGTTGAACATGTGCTGGCGACCCAGTGCCTGCTCGGCAAGAAGTCGAAGAACCTGCTGGTGCGCTACGACGGCGTCCTGCCGCCTGGCGTGACGGCCAAGGACATGGCGCTGGCGATGATCGGCAAGATCGGCACCGCAGGCGCGACGGGTTATGCGATCGAGTATGCCGGCGCGGCAGTCACCGCCTTGTCGATGGAAGGCCGCATGACCCTGTGCAATATGACGGTGGAGGCGGGCGCGCGCTGCGGCATGATCGCGGTCGATGACAAGACGCTCGCGTACCTGGACGGGCGCCCGGAAGCCCCCCGCGGCGCGCAATGGGAGCGCGCCGTCGCCTACTGGCGCACCCTCGCGAGCGACCCCGGCGCCGTGTTCGATGCGGTGGTGACGATCGACGTGGCCACGATCAAGCCCCAGGTAACGTGGGGCACATCGCCCGAGATGGTCACGACCGTCGACGGCATGGTGCCCGATCCCGCGCACGAGCCGGACCCAACCCGGCGTGCCGGCATCGTGCATGCGCTGTCGTACATGGGGCTGGCGCCCGGCAAGCGCATCACCGATATCCATGTCGATGTCGTCTTCATCGGCTCGTGCACCAATTCGCGCATCGAGGATTTGCGCGCTGCCGCTGCCATCGTTCGCGGCCGGCAGGTCGCGCACAACGTGCAACTGGCGATGGTGGTGCCGGGCTCGGGGCTGGTCAAGCAGCAGGCTGAAAACGAAGGGCTCGACGCCATCTTTCGCCATGCCGGCTTCGAATGGCGCGAGCCGGGTTGCTCGATGTGCCTGGGCATGAACGCCGACCAGTTGCAGCCTGGCCAGCGCGCGGCCTCGACCTCGAACCGCAATTTCGAAGGGCGCCAGGGCGCGGGCGGCCGCACGCATCTGGTCAGCCCTGAAATGGCAGCGGCCGCTGCCGTCATGGGGCATTTTGTCGATATCCGGGAGTGGTGCTGATGGAACAATTTACCGTACACGAAGGACTGGTCGTGCCGCTCGATCGCGGCAACGTCGATACCGATGCCATCGTCCCCAAGCAGTTTCTCAAGTCGATCCGCCGCGCCGGCTTTGGCGTGAACCTGTTCGATGCGTGGCGCTATCTCGATATCGGCGAACCCGATCAGGACTGCAGCGGCCGGCCACTGAACCCGGATTTCGTGCTGAACCAGCCGCGCTACCAGGGCGCCAGCATCCTGCTCGCGCGGGAGAATTTTGGCTGCGGCAGTTCGCGCGAGCATGCGCCGTGGGCGCTGGCCGACTTCGGCATCCGCGTCCTCATCGCGCCCTCGTTTGCCGAGATTTTTTATAACAACTGCTTCAAGAACGGCTTGCTGCCGATCGTGCTGGCGGACCACGAGGTCGATGTACTGTTCACGGCGTGCGATGCCACGCCCGGGTTTTCGTTGAAGGTCGATCTGCCGGCGCAGACCGTCGCCTGGCCCGGCGCTGACCGCGTCAGCCGGTTCGAGGTGGACCCGGCCCGCAAGGATCGGCTGCTGCATGGCCTGGACGATATCGCGCTGACGATCGGCCACGCGGACAAGATCCGGGCGTATGAAGCATGGCGCAGGAAGGAAGAAGACTGGGTGTTCTGAACCCGCGCGCAACGACCCCGCCTGCTTGTGGCAAGATGCACGCTGTCACCTTGCCGCCCATCCTAGGAGAGTGCTGTTGAACTACGCGCGTTTTGATCTGGTCACGCTCAACCTGTTCATCGAGATTGCGCGCACCGGCAGCATCACGCGCGGCGCCCAGCAATCCAACCTTGCCGTCGCGGCGGCGAGCAAGCGTGTATCGGACCTCGAAGCGCACCTGGGCACGCGGCTGCTGTACCGCCACGCCAATGGCGTCACGCTCACCGAAGCGGGCCGCTCGTGTTTTCAGCACGCGCTCGGCATCCTGCAGGATGTCGACCGGATGTCCGGCGACCTGTCCGACTTCGCTGCCGGCGGCCGGGGCCAGGTGCGCATCTGGGCCAATACGTCCGCGGTGACGCAGTTCCTGCCGGACGACCTGACGCGCTTCCGGCGCGAGCATCCGGGCATCCGCGTCAGCCTGGAAGAGCGCAACAGCGGCGACGTCGTGGCGGCGGTGCGCGAGAACCGCGCCGACATCGGCCTGTTTGCCGACCGCACCGCCGTGGGCGACATCGATGTCTTCGATTACCGCCAGGACCGGCTGGTATTGATCGTGTCGCTCGATCATCCGCTGGCCACGCACGACAGCGTACGGCTGGCCGATGCGCTCGACTATGAATTCGTCAGCCTGTCCGAAGCCACGTCGCTGGCCGAGCGGCTGCGTACCGAATGCAGCCGCCTTGAGAAGCCACTGAAGCTCAGCATCCAGGTGCGCAGCTTCGATGCCGTCTGCCGCATGGTGATGGTCGGCCTGGGCATCGGCGTGCTGCCGCGCCTGGCCGCCGAACCGCACGTGCGCTCGATGGGCCTGAAGCTGATCACGCTGACCGACGACTGGGCCGAGCGCACGCTGCTGCTTGCGCTGCGCAGTACGCTGGCGCTGCCGGCCCCGGTCAGGTTGCTGGCCAGTTGCCTGAGCGCCGATGCGGCCCGCGCGATCAACGGGCCCTGAACGCACCCTGAACGCACACCATTCCAACCCATTCAAGAAAAAACCAATCCATGTCGATCCATTTCTACGAACCCCGTCAAGGCCACGGGCTGCCCCATGATCCCTTCAATGCGATCGTCGGCCCACGGCCCATCGGCTGGATCTCGTCGCTGAGCGCATCCGGCGTGCGCAACCTGGCCCCGTACAGCTTCTTCAACGCCTTCAATTACGTGCCGCCGATCGTCGGATTTGCCAGCATCGGCGCCAAGGACACGCTGCGCAATGTGCAGGAGACGGGCGAATTCGTGTGGAATCTTGCGACCCGCCCGCTGGCCGAGGCGATGAACGCGTCATGCGCCGCCGTCGGTCCCGAGGTTGACGAGTTCGCACTGGCAGGGCTGACGCCGGTATCGTCGCGCCTGGTGGCGGCGCCGCGCGTGGCCGAAAGCCCGGTGGCGTTCGAATGCAAGGTCACGCAGATCATCCAGCTGCAGCAGGTCAGCGGCGAGACGGTGCCGACCTGGCTCGTATTGGGCGAAGTGGTGGGTGTGCACATCGCCGCAGCGTCGCTGAAGGACGGCGTCTACGACACGGCCAATGCCGGCCATATCCTGCGCGCGGGCGGGCCGGCCGATTACTTCTCGGTCGGGCCCGAACAGCTGTTCCAGATGCACCGGCCGCGCTAGCCGATGATCCGGTGCGCACCACGGTGGCGTGCGGCGCACCGGATTGGTGGGTTACGGCATGGCCGCGTGGTGGGCAAAGCGTGGTGCAGCGCGGCCCGGCAATGGTGCAGACGGGCGTGTCAGCGTGACCGTTGGCGGGGCAGCAGCGTCGCGTTCGAGCCAGTAGTTGAACTGGCCGAAGCTCGGCAAACCACCTGCATCCTGGCCCTGGAAGAAGTCGCCCAGCATCTGGCGGTACGCCGCGCGGCGCGAAAAGTCGTCGTGGCTGGCAGCGTAGCGCGCTGCAGCGGCGCGGAAGATTGCGCGCATGCGTTCGTCGGCGTTGGTGCCGGTGGCCTCGCCCTTGCGTGGCCGGCCGCGCTTGATGCCGGCGGTGACGGCGCGCGTGCGCCCCGGTGCGCCCGAGTTGCCGTAGTCCGGCAGCAGCGCGTCCGGCGTCTGGCCACGCTCCCAGTAGCGGCGCAGGTAGCGCAGGATGCTGGACTTCGAGATGCCGTGGGCCGCAGCGTAGCCAGCGATCAGGATCGCGCGCTCACGCGGCTGGTACAGCGCCTGACGATCGGCGTGCAGGGTGCGCACGGCCGACCAGGCCTTGGCTTGCAGGGCCAGATAGCCTTGCGGTACCGGCTCCTGCGGCGGCGCTGCCGCGAACGGATCGACCAGCAGGCGGCGCGCGCCGCCGCTGCGCAGTTCGTCCTCAAGGTCGTGCAAGGGCGTCGGTTCAGGCAGGGCCGAGGGGCTGGCCAGCCGGTAGGTCCAGGCCAGCGCCTGGGCGCGGTCGATCCACAGCACGCGGATCATATGGCCATGCATGCCCGTGTATTCGAGCACATCGTTTTGGGTCAACATCGACTTCTCCCGCAGTTCAGTGTGCTTATGTATATGCAAGGATCGGACCAGCGCGGTTGACCGGCTGGCGCTCACCAAGGCGTACTCATATGGTGCACCCCGAACGTGCGGATGACGCTTATTGCCGCAACGCTGTGGCAGTCAGGGATTCGGTCGTCCGTGGTATGCGCGCTTGCCACGCCAGACCGAACAACGGCCGCATGAGCGGCACGCGCCGCACCATCTCGTACAGCGCGAAGCTGCCGCAGGCGGTCAGGATCATCAACAGCACCGCTTCAAGACCGGGCGCCAGCTGCAACGGCTTGAAGGCGTGCGCCATCGTGACGATCAGCGTCTGATGCACGATATAGACGGGGAACACGGCGTCGGTCAGGTAGCGCCGGGCCGGCCCGTCGCAGTTCAGGTGACAGCGGGCGAAACCGCAGGCCGCGATGATGGCGCTCCAGGCGCACAGCGCGTACACGAACCGCATGCCGGTGCGCCAGCGTTCGATGTCGTGCGGCGCCATGGTCTCGTGCGCCCCCAGCAGCCACAGCACGATTCCCGCCCAGGCCGCCAGGGCAAGACATAGCGCAGGCCAGCGCTGCGCCATCATCGTGGCCCAGATCCGTGGCGTGCGCGCCAGCAGTGCACCGAGCACGAAGACGGGCAGGTAGGTGGCATGGTTGTACCAGTCGTTTGTCAGCGAATGGTCTTGCGGAAAACGGTCGAGCAACAGGATGCGCACCACGCCCAGAAACACGACCGGCAATACGATCACGCGCCACCCGTCCAGCAGGGCGCCAACCCGGCGCGCAAGCGCGGCAACGCGCGGTTCGCCCAGCAGCGCCGCGCCGGCGGCAAGCACCATCGTGTAGCACCACAGGTACAGCACGAACCACAGGTGGTTCCAGGTGGGCAGCGACAGGCAATCTTCGCGGCAGAAGCCGTCGTAGCCGGCCAGGTACAGCCGCATGAACGCCAGGTAGTCGCCCGTGTAGCCGAGCTTTTCGACCACTTCGAGATAGGGCTGCGGCGGCACGATCACGAGCATCCCGAACAGCAGCGGCACCAGAAGGCGCAGGCTGCGCCGGCGCACGACCATCTGCGGGCCCAGTCGCGCCAGCAGGAAATGCGAGGCCACCCCGGCCACGAAGAACAGCAGCGTCAGGCGCCAGGGCGACGACAGCAGCATGAAGGGTTCGGCCGCTTCGCTGGCGTGCGCACTCTTCACGTGCCAGTCCCAGCTCACGTAATACATGCCCACGTGATAGGCGATCAGCACGAAAAACGCCAGGATGCGTACCCAGTCGAGAAAGTACAGGCGCTCGCTGGTGGCAGGAACAGATGGCTGCATGGGATGTCCTCGGAAGTTGAAGACCCCAGCATCGCGCAGCTTCGCATGGCGGCGCCAGCGCCATGGGGCGAACCGGACTTCAGGCGGGGCGAAGCGGATCGAGCAGGGCCGCCCGGTATTGCCGGCTGCATGGAACGACGGCGCCGCTATGCAGCACCAGCGTGCAATCGCCCCTGCTGTGCGGGACGATGCGGTTGACAGCGGTCAGCCGCACCGCCGCGCAACGATGGCAGCGCACGAACGCGGGACCGAGCTGCGCGAGCAGCGTACCGAGGGACTGGCGCAGCAGCGGCGCGCCGTCGCGTGTGTGCAGCGCGACGTAGTTGTCAGCCGTTTCGAGCCACTCGATATCGGCAACCTGCACGACGCGGGTAGCGCCGCGCTCGGTCACCAGCAACTGGCGCGGTGGCGCTCCGGTGCTTGCCGGCGCATGTGCCGCTGCGATCGGTCGACTGTGCAGCCGGCTCTGCAGCCGATCCAGTGTGCGCCGCAGCCGCGCGCCATCGAACGGCTTGAGCAGATAATCGACCGCCTCGGCATCGAACGCGCGCAGTGCATAGTCATCGTAGGCGGTCACGAATACCACCAGTGGTGCCGGTGCCGGCAGCGAAGCGGCCACGTCGATGCCCGACAGTTCGGGCATCTCGATATCGAGCAGCAGTGCGTCGGGTGCGTCGCGCGCGACCAGCGCCAGCGCTTCGATGCCATCGGCTGCTTCCGTCACCGACGTGACGCCCGGCTCGTGGGCGAGCATGCGGCGCAGGCGCTCGCGCGCCGGCCGTTCGTCGTCGACGATCAGGAGGCGCATGGCACCCTCAGTTCGGCGCGCACGCCGGCCGGCAGCAGCGCATGCAGGGCCAGGTCGGCGTGCGCGCCGTGCAACGCGGCCAGGCGGGTGCGCAGGTTGATCACCGTGATGCCCGGCGTGCCTGACGGTGCCAGCACGCCGCCATCGTCTTCGATGCACAGGCGCAGTGCGCCGTCGATGATCCGGGCCGTGACCCGGATCGCCGTCGGTGCGCGCCGGTGCGCCACCGTGTGCTTGAACACGTTCTCGAGCAGCGGTTGCAGGCTGATCGCAGGCAGCAGCACTGGCAGGGCGGCCGGCTCGATGTCCCAGGCCAGCGTCACGCGCCCGTCGAAACGTTCCTGCATCACGGCGGCGTAACCCTGGGCCAGACGCAATTCGTCACCCAGACTCGCCTGCGGTTTTTCACCCAGCGCCAGCGCCGCGCGCAGTACGTCGGCCAGCCGCACGAGGGTCGCATCGGCGCGTGCCACATCGGTGTGCATCAGCGAGGAAATCGTGTTGAGCGCATTGAACAGGAAGTGCGGCTGCATCTGGCGCGTCAGGCGCTCGAGCTGGGCTTCGCGCAGCAGGGCGCCGGCCTGCTCGGCGCGCACGCGCTCCTTCATCATTTCACGGTACGACAGCAGGCCGAAGCCGATCGTCGTAAACAGCCCGAAGAACAGCGAAATCTTGAGCGCCTCGTAGACGAACACCTCGGGCCAGGCCTCGTGTTCGTAACGCGTGCCGGTCAATGCATAGACCGCGTGGCGCAGCGCGAACACGACCGGGGTGAAGCCGAACCAGTACAGCGGCAGCCAGCGCGCCTGCTGGCCGAACCAGCGCCACGGCGTGGCAACCAGCACGTCATGCTGCGCGCTGAAGCGGCGCTGGATCACGAACAGACAGGTGGCCACCAGTGCCGATGACGTTTGCCACAAGACCGGATGCCAGAGCGCGGTGCCCCCGTCGCGCCGGTAGTCTTCGACGGCGACGAGCACCATCAGCGTCCAGAACAGGAGCCAGGCAATACCGGCGACGAGCAGGGTGCGGCGTGAGGGCATGGGACAGGCTGGAAGGAAGACGGTCGATCTTCCAGCATTCCCGGGCGCGTGTCAAAGCGGCATGCATGGTGACTGCCGCTGCGACGACATCGCATCACCCGAGGGCCAATTGCCGACTGTCAATTGGAGTTCATGCGACAATTCAGCCATGAGCGATCCAGTCCGACCTTCTTCCATTTCCTCCGACGATGGGGGCATGCGCGCCATGGTGCGCCGCCACGATTGGGCAGCCACTGCACTGGGTGACGCGGCCAGCTGGCCGCCCGAGTTGCGCGTCGCGGTCGATGTGATGCTCGATGCGCGGCACCCGGCGCTGGTCGGCTGGGGCACGCCTGCATCGCCCCCCATGCCGGTGCTGTTCAACGATGCCTATGCCAGGCTGCTGGGGGCAGAGTACCGACAAGCGCTGGGCCAGCCGCTGTCCGGCATCCTTCCTGCCGCCTGGCCGCGCCTCGCGCCGCTGATCGACAGTGCACTTGCCGGCGCGCCAGCCTGGCTCGACGATGTGCAGCTGGCGCCGGCATCGACGCACACCCCTGGCACGCGCCACTTCAGCGCCGCCTTCTCGCCGCTGCGCGACGCTACCGGCACCGTGCACGGTTTCTTCCATACGGCCTTCGAGACCGACGCTGGCGAGCATCACCGTGTCGAGGCGGCGCTGCAACGCCAGGCGCACGAGTCGGCCGAGGCCACCCGTCACCGCAGCGAATTCCTGGCGGTGCTGGCCCACGAACTGCGCAACCCGATGGCGCCGATTCGCACCGGCCTGGAAATCATGCGCCTGCGCGCCGACAGTCCCGAAACGATCGAGCGCGTGCGCGAAATGCTTGAGCGCCAGACACGCCAGATGACGCACCTGATCGACGACCTGCTCGACGTCGCCCGCGTCACCAGCGGCAAGATCGATATCCGCAAGCAGCTGGTCGACCTGAACCGTGTGGTGGCAAGCGCGGTCGAGACCAGCACCCCGATGATCCAGGGCGCGCGCCACGTGCTCGATGTCGCCATGTGGGGTGAACCGCTGCTGCTCGACATCGATCCGACCCGCGTCGCACAGGTGATCAACAACCTGCTGACCAATGCGGCCAAGTACACGCCGCCCGGCGGCAGCATCCGCCTCACGGTGCGCAAGGAACGCGACAGCGGCAGCGGCGGCAGTGGCAGCGGGCAGGCGGTGGTATCGGTGACCGACAGCGGCGTGGGCATTCCGCCCGAACACCAGGACACGATCTTCGAAATGTTCAATCAGGTCGGCCGCAATATGGGCCTGGCGCAGGGTGGGCTGGGCATCGGCCTGTCGCTGGTGCGCCAGCTGGTGGCGCTGCATGGCGGCAGCGTCAGCGCCGAAAGTCCCGGCGCCGGTCTTGGCAGCACGTTCACCGTGCGCCTGCCACTGGGCGCACGGATGGCGGTGCCGGGCGAGGACACCGCGCGCCAGGACCGCCGCACGGCGCAGCGCCGCACGTACCGCATCCTGGTGGTGGATGACAATATCGACGCGGCCGAAAGCCTGTCGCTGCTGCTGCAACTGAATTCGCACGAGATCCGCACCGCGACCAACGGGCGCGATGCGCTGGCCCTGGCCCGGGAGTTCGTGCCGGACGTTGCGTTCCTCGATATCGGCATGCCCGGCATGACCGGCTTCGAGCTGGCCACGCGCCTGCGGGCCATGCCGGAACTGGCACGCATGACCATCGTCGCCGTCACCGGCTGGGGTTCGGAAGAAGACCAGGCGCGCTCGCGCGAGGCCGGGTTCGACCAGCACTTCACCAAACCGATCGCGGCCGAAACGGTGAGCCGCCTGCTGGCGGCGCTGGACTAGGCCTTTACCTTACTCGGCGTTGCCACGGCGCTCGGCGTCGATCTCGCGCTTCATTGCGCCCACGCTGCCCATGTACTCGGCCACCGGCACATCGGGACTGGCGCGCAGCTCGGGCGGCAGCAGCACCGGCATGTACAGCTCGTCGGCGGTGCGGCCATTGCGCTGCATGTTCCCGGCCAGGATCAGCAGCGAGACCAGGACCGCGATCCCGGCGCACGAGATGCGCAAGCGGCGCCGGAACTGCGGCGTGACGGTGGCAAGGTGGAAGTAGATCATCAATGCCACCGTCACCACGACCGCATGCGAGCCATAGCCGGTCAGCCATTCGAGCGACCATGCATAGGCCACCACGCTGGCCAGCAGGCGCACGCCGACCAGCGCGGCCAGCCCGAAGCCGACAATGAACAGATGCCGTCCGAGACGCGCGCGGCGGCCGAACAGCCGGTTGGAAAACGCCCACATGCCGCTCCATGCCAGACCCGCGCCCACGGCCAGCGCCGGATACAGCGCGTAGCGTTCGGGGTCGGCGCCGGCGTCGAGCAGCCAGGCGACCAGCAGCGCGGTCAGCACGCACAGCACGATGCCGGCGCCGCCCGGCAGCATGCCTTCCCAGCCGTGCATCGTGCGGTCGACCAGTTCGGGCGGCACCGGGTGCGCGGCCGGGCGGATGCGCAGCGACGTGTGCCCCATGCGCACGACGGTATCGCCGCCCAGCGTCAGTTCCTTGACGCGCCGGCCCTTGTGGTTGATGCCGTTTCTCGTGTCGAGGTCGCGCATCACCAATCCGTCGTCGGGACCCGACTCGACCAGCGCGTGGTGCGCCGCGGCGTACTCGTCGTCGACGATGAAGTCGTTGTCGTAGGCGCGGCCGAGGCGGATCGGGAGCGTGGTCACGCGGTGCCGGTGCAGCACCTCGCCGTTGCGCGCCAGCGTCTCGATGGTCCAGGGGCCGCTCATTTGCGCACCGTGCGTCCGAAGGCGCCGAGATAGGCGCGCGTGACGCGCATGCCGTTTTCGTATGACACACCCGAGACATCGAGCCGGCTTTGCAGGCTGGCCTGCGAGGCGTCGGTGCTGGCCGTGAGCAGCGTGAAGTTGTACAGGCCTTCGAACTTGCGGTAAGCACGCACGCAGGTCACGGCGCGCAGCGGCAGGGTGCGGGTGTGCACGAAGCGCTCGGTGCAGAACGGCTTGGTCAGGCGCGGATCGCCCGTGCTGCCCAGGTTATCGACCTGGAAGATATCGCTGGCCAGCGCGGCAAAGCGCATCGGGTCCATCGTCCCCGAGCGGATGTAGCGGTGCGTCATCGACACGTTGCCGGTCTGCTGGACGTCCGAGACGAATACCGCCGACTGCATCACGCAGCTCATGGCATCGACCGCGTACGCGGCGCCGCGCGAATTGGAGCGGCCCCAGCAGCGTACCTGGCCGGACTCGCGCACCGGCACCAGATACGGCCCCATGCCCTTGAGCGTCAGCGGTTCTTCGAGCAGGCGGTCGACCATGCCGCCCTGGTGCGCCAGCAACTGCTTGCCGATCAGCGGATTGAAGTCGGGCGGGGGCGCGGCCTGCTCGGCCACCTTGCGCAGCAGCTCCTGCGCGTACATCACGGGCACCAGGAAGCTGACCGATTCGCCGTCGCGCCGGCGCGAGACGTTGATGCCGGCCACGGTGCCGCTGGCGGTCACGCTCGGGCCGCCGCTCATGCCCGAGTTGATCGGGCCGCTGAAGATCAGGCGGTCATAGAAGCTGCGCTTGAGCACGCCGTTGTAGGCGCCCTCCGAAATCGCAAAGCCCAGGTCGAGCGGATTGCCCAGCGAGTACAGCGGCTGGCCCTGGCGCAGCTTCACTTTCTGTTCGGGCACCTTGAAGAAGCCGCTGCCATTGCGGTTGATGCGCACCACCGCCAGGTCGTGCAGCACGTCCACCGCCAGCAGTTCGACCGGGCCGGTATTGCCATCGGTGTCGATGTATTCGGCCGTGTAGATGGCCGGGTCGAGCGCCATTTGCGACACCACGTGGTAATTGGTCAGCGCCAGGTTGCTGGTGCCGACCAAAAAGCCCGAGCCGACCGTGGACTGGGTGCGTCCGTTCTTGAGCAGCATGCGGATCTGCAGCAGATCGCTGCGCGCCGATTCGTACAGGTCCTGCGCGGCCGACGAAGGCTGGGGCAGGGCGTCCTGCGTATCGACTTCGCCCGGAAGCAGCTCGGTGGGCGTGGCCGCCGGTGGTGTGTCGACCGCGATCTGCGGGACTGGCGCGGGGGCATGCGCCGCTGCCGGGGTAGCCAGTGCAGCGCGCGCGACGGCGCCGGCGCCCGTCTGCGCGACCGCCGGCGGCGTGAAGATGGCGGGCGCTGCGACCAGCGCCAGGCCGGTCAGCAGGAGTGCGAATGAACGTGCAAGGGTGACCCGGTTCATGCAGTTGCCAGGGAACAGGTAGAAACCGCTATCTTGCCATCGCAGCGGCCGGACTTGCGCGCGTTAGCGCGCCATGGGCTAGGCAAACGGCGTGACCGCTGCCGGGGCTACCGGCTCGCCCTGCTCGACGGACGTCAGGGGCGCCATCATGTGGCCCAGCTTGGCCTCTTTGGTATTGAGGTAGCTATTGTTGTGGGCGTTGCGATTGACCAGCAGTGGCACGCGCTCGGTGACCGTGATCCCCAGGCGGGTGAGGGCGTCGATCTTGCGCGGGTTGTTGGTCATCAGGCGCACCGCCTTGATCCCGAACTGCGCCAGCATCGGCCGGCACAGTTCATAGTTGCGGGCGTCGGCGTGAAAGCCCAGTTGCAGATTGGCTTCGACGGTGTCGGCGCCGGCTTCCTGCAGGCGGTAGGCGCGGATCTTGTTGAGCAGGCCAATGCCGCGGCCTTCCTGGCGCAGGTACAGCACGATGCCGCGGCCTTCTTCGGCAATGCGGCGCAGCGCGCCTTCGAGCTGGGCGCCGCAATCGCAGCGTTGCGAGAACATCACGTCGCCGGTGAGGCATTCGGAATGCACGCGCGCCAGCACCGGTTCACCGTTGCCCAGGTCGCCAAGCGCCATCGCCAGGTGTTCCTTGCCGGTGGCTGCCTCGACCCAGGCATGCAGCGTGAACTCGGCCCACGGGGTCGGCAGCGCGCACGAGGTCGCGTAGTCGAGCAGGGCTGGCGGAAGGTTGGCGGGAATGGCGGCGGCTTGCATGACGGTGTTTCCAATCGATGACGATAGACTTGTAGGGCGCAAGTTTATCGGAAATCCGGCGTGTCCGTGCGGAATCGGCCAGCTCACCGTTCCGGAGGAAGACCTGTCCGACAGTTCTGACAATGCGGTCTCGCAACACATTTACGCAGATCGGGTATTTCTACGGGGTTTTCCTGTAACTATCGGTCAATTACCAAGTGTAGTATTGCCCTGAGCCATCATCTGCATGCTACGCTGGAACCATCGACACTCACATGTTTTCCATGCCGCATTCCCCATCGTTCTGGCAGCGCCTGGTCCCGCGTGGACTGGGTGCACGGCTTGCTCTCGCGTTTACGCTGATGAGCGGCATTCTCACGCTGCTGCTGGTCGAAGTGGTCGAGCGCTCGGCGACGGCGCAGGTCAAAAGCAGCATCGGCGGGGGCCTGGGCGAAATGGCAATGCAGACCGCCGACAAGCTCGATCGCGGCATGTACGAACGCTTCCGTGAAGTGCGCCTGATGGCGCGCCGCAACGACCTGATTTCGCCGGCGACCAGCCAGGCCGAGCGCCGCCGCATCCTGGCCGACATGCAATCCACCTATGGCTACTACGAATGGATCGGCCTGGCCGACCTCGACGGCACCGTGCTGGTGGAGGCGCGCGGCCTGCTCGAAGGCAAGAACGTGGCCAAGCGGCCCTGGTTCAGCAACGCACTGGCAGGCAAGTATGTCGGCGATGTGCACGAGGCGGTGTTGCTGGCCAAGCTGCTGCCGGTGCAGCAGGGCGAGCCGCGCCGCTTTGTCGATGTCGCTTTTCCCTATCTTGGCGCGAACGGCCAGCCGGCCGGCGTGATGGGCACGCACCTGTCGTGGGAATGGGCGCGCGAGGTCGAGCGTTCGATCATCGCGCCGGTCCAGACCCGCAACAAGGTGCAGGCGCTGATCGTGAGCGCCGAAGGCGTCGTGCTGCTCGGGCCGCAGGACCTGCTCGATACGACCATCAAACTTGGCAGCCAGAACGCGGCGCGCGCAGGGCGTACCGGGTACACGGTCGAACGCTGGCCGGATGGGCGCGAGTACCTGGTCGGCTATGCGTCGACCAAGGCTGTGGGTGACTACCCCGGTCTGGGCTGGCACGTGCTGGTGCGCCAGGACCTCGACGATGCCTATGCGCCGGTACGGCAATTGCGCGCACGCGCCCTGTGGAGCGGTGGCGTGCTGGCGCTGCTGTTTTCGCTGGGCGGCTGGTTGCTGGCGCGCCGCATCACGCGCCCGCTGGCGGCGCTGGCCAGTTCGGCCGATGGGCTGCGCCGCGGCGACACCCATGAACTGGTGCCGGCCGGGAGCAGCTATACCGAAGTGCATCAGTTATCGGGTGCGCTCAATGCGCTGGTGACGGCGCTGGTGCAGCGCCGCGCCGACCTGCAGACCCTGAACGATACGCTGGAACAGCGGGTCGATCGCCGCACCCATGAGCTGGAACGCGCGCTGGTCGCCGTGCGCGCCAGCGAGGGCCGCATCATCGCCATCGTCGAAGCAGCCCAGGATGCGTTCATCGCGGTCGATCTGCGCGGCATGATCGTGGACTGGAATCCGGCCGCCGAGCGCATGTTCGGCTGGACCCGCCACGAGGCCGTCGGCTGGCCGCTGGCGGAAATGATTCTGCCCGAGCGCTACCGCGACAGCATCGGCAAGGCCTTGCAGTCGTTCCGCCACAACGGCCAGTTCATGCTCGCCCGGCGCATGGAACGCACCGTGATCAACCGCCAGGGCTTCGAGTTCACGGTCGAGAGCACGGTGACGCTGGCCGGCGGGGGCGAGGACGCGTTCTTCTCGATCTTCCTGCACGATATTTCCGAGCGCAAGAAGGTCGAGCGCATGAAGAACGAATTCGTCTCGACCGTCTCGCACGAGCTGCGCACGCCGCTCACGTCGATCCACGCATCGCTGTCGATGCTCGACGGCGGCATGGCCGGCAACCTGCCACCCGATGCCGCCAGGCTGGTTGCGATCGCCAGCCAGAGCTGCGATCGCCTGATGCGGATGGTGAATGACCTGCTCGACATCCAGAAGATCGAAGCGGGCCATATGGAATACCAGCGCACCGCCCAGTTGCTGGCGCCGCTGATGCATCACGTGGCCGATGCCATGGAAGGCCAGGCGCGCCAGGCGGGCGTGACACTGCGCCTCGACATGCCGCCGGGCGCCGAACGGGTGCAGTCCGAGATCGACCATGACCGCATGGTGCAGGTGCTGACCAACCTGGTGTCGAACGCGATCAAATTCACACCAGGCGGCAAGGACATCACGCTGGGCCTGGCGCAGCGCCCGGGCTGGGCGCGCCTGAGCGTGACCGACGAGGGGCCCGGCATTCCGCCGGCCTTCCAGAGCCGCGTGTTCGAACGGTTCGCGCAGGCCGACGCGGCGGACTCGCGCCAGCGTAGCGGCTCGGGCCTGGGCCTCTCCATCAGCAAGGCAATCGTCGAAGAGCACGGCGGCTCGATCGGGTTTGAAACCCGGGCCGGCGCGGGGACGCGGTTTACGGTGGAGTTGCCGCTGGCGTGACCTTGGTCAGCGCATACTGTCAGCGCAGGTCGTGCAAGGCCATGCCGCCGAAGCTTTCCCATGCCCCGAACGTACGTTCGAGCTGCGGCAACAGCCGCATCAGCGCGCCCTTGTCCGAATGGAAGCTGGCGTCGGCCGCGTCGATCTCCTGGCTGGCGGCCAGCGCGTAGGCCTGCGCCTTGTCGTGCGCTGCCGGGACTTGCTGCAGCAGCAGGATCTTCTGGCCACCCAGTGTGAACACGAGCAGGTCGCCGCGCGCGCCGGGTGGACGACGTTCATAGCGGCGCTGGACACCGGCGCCGATCGGCCCCGCATCGAGCGCCACGCGCACCGTCTTGCCATGCTCGACGCCCCAATCCAGGAACGGCACGGCCAGGCGATAGATCTGCGCCGGATCCGTGCGCGGACTCTTGACCGTCAGGATGTCGGCGTGCTTTGCCAGTCCGTCCAGCAGTGCTTTTTTGTCAGCCCACCAGTGCGGCACCACGAAGTCCAGCGCCAGCGGAGCGGCCACCTGGTGCAGTCTGGCCGCCAGTTCGAGGTAACGCCGGTCGCGCTGTGCTTGTGGCAGCACGTGGGCCGGGACCAGGTACGGTTCGATGTGGTACTGGACACCTTTCAGGCGCGCGTCCTCGGCGGCAGACGTGTTGTAGGCGGCGTAGGCGCGCAAGCGGGCGATGGCCGCGTCCTGCGACGCAGGCAGCACCATGTCGGGTGCGCCTTCCATGGCGCTGACTGCGATGCCGCGGCTGCCCGCCTGGCGCACGAACGCGCCCAGCTGCGCCGCGTCGTCGACACTGCCATCCTTGAGCGGGACCGTGATGAAGACCGCGCCGATCTTTTGCTGGACTGCCCAGTCCAGCAACGCTGCGCCGCGTTCGCGCCATTCGTTCGGGCTCCAGGTCCAGGTCGCGCGGGGCGCTGCGGCCGCATCGGCTTCAGCGGCGCCCTGGAGCGTCAGCGCGTCGAGCCGCAAGGTTGCTGCGCCTTGTGGGCAGGCCAGTGACAGCGCGCGCCAATTGGCACGGTCGAGTTTTTCGGGCAGGTCGAAGCGCGCTGTCTGCACCGGTTGGCCGGCGTCCAGGCTGCCCAGGTCAAAAGTCTGGTCCTGCTTGCCCGGCGCGCCGCTGGCCAGCTGCAGCGCAAAGCGGCCTTCGCCGGAAAACGCGGCCTGCATGACGGCGCGTGCGCGCGGCATGAACCACGGCCCCAGCAGCGTGACACTGGCTGGTTTGGCGCCGGCGCGGCACGTCAGGTACAGCCGGCCGTCCTTGACGTCGGCGCTGATGCGCGCCGTGTCGCCATGGGTGCGCGCCTGCATCGCTCCCAGCAGACTGGCGCCGAACGGCATGGGTGCTTGTGGCCGTGGCGCGGGCTGGTCACTGACCAGCGTGTGTTCGCTGACGCTGAACGACTTGCCCTTGTCAGCCTCGATCCCGCGCAGCAGGATGGTCTTGCCGGGACTGGCGTCGGGTGGCAGGAAGTGCAGCGCCTGCACGCCCATGACGGCCGTCGGCAACGGCAGCACGCTGCAATTGGCCTGCTGTTTGCCGGGTTCTTCGGTGACGATGGCATGCAGGATCGTGCCATCGCGCGCGGTGGTCTGCGCGGTGATGGCGCCAGGGGACACGACCAGCGGACCCGGACACAGCTGCAGGCTGGCAGCAAGCGCGGGTGTGGTCGACAGCGAAAGAACAAACAGGAGTGGGAGCGAACGGGACATGACTTAATTTTAAGTCAATAGCCCGAATCGGCGCGTACGGTTCGGCCCCGTCAGGCGCCCTGGCCCTGGATCAGGCGCCGCACCCGCGCCAGCAGTGCGTTGGGCTCGAACGGCTTGCTGACGAAATCGTTGGCGCCGGCATCGAGCGCGCGCACCGTATCGCGTTCGGTATTTTTTGCGGTGAGCATCAGAATCGGTACCATATGCCAGTCGGGCCGTGCACGCACCAGCGCAACCAGTTCAAAGCCGTCCAGGTAGGGCAGCATCACGTCGAGCAGGATCAGGGCCGGCGTTTCGGCAGCGCCAGCGATATGCGCACTCGCAGTGCGGCCGTCAGCCAGATGGGTGACACGGTAGCCCTGGCGCTCAAGCATGAAGCGCAGTACCTGTGCGATGTGGTCATCGTCTTCGACAACCAGAACCAGCGGCGATGATGCTTGTTCGTTCGGCATGATGAACTCGTCAATGAATGTCCGATTATACCGATGCGCATCGCCGGTATGTCGCCTTAATTGCCAAAAAGTATCAATTACATGTGGTGGCCCGGCGGGCTGCGCAGCGGATCGAGCAAGCCGCGCAGATCGTTGTGATCGAGCTCGTACATCAGCGCCAGCAACTGGCCCAGCTCGCCGCGTGGAAACCCCTCGCGCGCGAGCCAGCCGAGATAGTGGCCGGGCATATCGGCAATCTTGCGGCCCTTGTATTTGCCGTAGGGCATTTCTCGAACCAGCAGGAGGGCTAAATGGTCAGCATTCATTGTGCGGCACTTTAGCAAACAACGGCAACGTTGTAGGATTCCGGTGACAGGGGAGGCCATCATGGACAATCAATTCGATCTCGACCGCTTTGTGCAGGCACAGGAACCGGTGTACACGACCGTGCTGACCGAGCTGCGCGCCGGTCACAAGCGCACGCACTGGATGTGGTTCGTGTTTCCGCAGATCGCCGGCCTGGGCACGAGCGCCATGGCGCAGCGCTACGCGATTGCGTCCGGCGACGAGGCAGCGGCGTATCTGGCGCATCCGGTGCTGGGAACACGCCTGCGCGAGTGCGCCGGCATCGTCGCCGCGCTCGATGCCGGGTCGGCCGGCGCCATCTTCAGCCATCCGGACGAGCTGAAATTTCATTCGTCGATGACGCTGTTCGCCGACGTGGCCCCGGATGAAGCCGTGTTCCAGGCGTGCATCGACAAATACTTCGACGGCCAGGCCGACCCGGAGACGCTGGCCCGGCTCTGATGGTGGTACTGCAAATGCGCTCAGGCCTCGGCCAGCTGCGCCAGCAGTTCGTCCGGCCGCCCGCGCACAGCCACGTGCAGGATGACCGCCGTACTCAGGCGCAGTGCCGGGTGGCTGGCGCGGTGGCGCGCGAACCAGAACACCTCGTCGAGGTCTTCGTCGGCATGCTGCGATACCGTCACGATCTGCTCGGGCGGGATGTCGTCGTAGTCGAACGCTTCGAGCGCAGCGTCTTCGACGGCGTCGTGCCAGCTTTCGCATTCCTTGCCCCAGGCCAGCATGCTGCGGCAGCCGGACGCGACCAGCCAGCGCGCCACGTCCCAGCGCCACATCTCGTCGCTGTCGTCATCGATGACGACGATGGCCATGAACGGCGCGAGATGGGTCAGGTCGGGCAGGGCGTCGTGTGGGCGTAGTTGCAGGTAATGGGCTTTGGCTTGCATGGTGTCGGTGCCGGATCGGTGGTTCAAAGGCGTCATTATCGCAGCTGGCAGGCGCCGCGCCGGTCGCACGTGCTCAATCGGCCGGCATGCTGCCGTCGACCAGCATGGCGCGCAGGCGCATGCGCCGGTGTTCGAGCGCGCTCATTTCGGCTTCGATGGCGGCCAGCAGCTTGCGCCGCGCTGGCGCGGTTTCGGAACACATGGCGGCGCCATCGACGGCCAGCATGCAGTTCGGGAATGCCGCGATGTCGGCCAGGCTGAACCCGGCCGCGATCAGGCGGCCGATCTGGCGCACCTGCGTGACTGCGGCCACCGGGAACACCCGATAGCCATTGTCCGCCCGGCCCGATGTCAGCAAGCCCTGTGCGTCGTAGTGACGGATCGACCGAACACTGGCGCCGCTGCGGCGCGCCAGTTCGCCGATCGACAACCTGGCCTGCTCTTCTGTTGGCATTGCACACATATCGCTTGACCCTCACACTAATGTCAGGCTCGAGGATAGCAGTTCATCGACTCTGGAGCACATCATGCCTTTGCTTTCTTCCCCCATGCGCGCCCTGGCGCAGATGGTGTTTCTTGCCCTGCTTGGCGCGCTGCTTGGCACACCGTCACTTCTGCACGCGGCAACGCGGCAGTTTTCCGTCACCGCCCCTGACGGCGTGACGCTGGCGGTCCAGGAGTCCGGCAATCCAGCCGGCCCGGCCATCGTCTTCATCCACGGCCTGTTGGGCAGCCACATGAACTGGGACGCGCAGCGCGCCAGTCTGGCCCTGCAGGGATACCGCCTGATCAGTTACGACCTGCGCGGCCATGGCCGCTCCGGCCAGCCGCGCGCCGCCAATGCGTACAGCGAAGGACGACGCTGGGGTGACGACCTCGCAGCCGTCATCGCTGCCACCGGCGCGCGCCGGCCGGTACTGGTCGGCTGGTCGCTGGGCGGCGTCGTGATCTCGAACTATCTGGCGGCGCACGGCGACCGCGCTATTGGCGGGGCGGTGTATGTCGATGGCGTGATCGAGCTGGGCCACCCCCGGCAGATCAAGCCGCATCCGGCGGTGTATCGCGATTTGAATGCCAGCGTGCTGGCCACGCGCCTGGACGCGCAGCGTGCGTTTCTCGCGTTGTGCTTTGCCACACGGCCCGGCCAGCCCACGTTCGAGCGCCTGCTGGGCGCCGCGGCGATGGCATCGTGGGACATGCAGGCGGCGGTGTTCAAGCTGGACGCGCCGCTGAGCGGCCTGGCCAAAGCGCGCGTGCCGGTGCTGCTGTTGTATGGCGCGCGCGATGCGCTGGTCGATGCCAACGCTGCGATGGCGCGTGCGCGGCAGGTCAATCCGCGCGCGACGCAACTCGTCTACGCGGCGTCCGGACATGCACCGTTCGCGGAAGAGCCGGAACGCTTTTCACGCGATCTCGCTGCCTTCGTCGCTGCAGGTGTGACCGGTGCGCCGAACGATCAGATTGCAGGCAGCGCCGCTGAATAGGCGCCGTCCAGCAGTGTGTACAGCTGCGCGATATCGATCGGTTTGACCAGGTGATGGTCAAACCCGGCCTGCAGGATTTGCTGCCGGTCGCTGTCCTGGCCGTAGCCGGTGATGGCGATTAGCAGCGCGTCGGCGGTGCCGGGGCGGGCGCGCAGGCGGCGCGCCAGTTCCAGACCGTCGATGCCAGGCAGGCCGATATCGAGCAGGCATACCTGCGGCGGCGTGCCCAGCGTGGTGGCGAGTGCCACGAGCGGATCGTGTTCGACCTGCACCTGGTGGCCGTTCGCTTCCAGCAGCATTGCCAGCGTGACGGCGGCGTCGACGTTGTCGTCGACGACCAGCACGCGCAGCGGCGCCGGGCCGGTGACCGGCTGCGCCTGCGCATCGGGCACCGGCGATGCCGCGTCAGACGCAGGCAGCAGCGGCAGGCAGACCGAGAAGCGGCTGCCCTGGCCCGGCCCTGCGCTGTCGCAGGCGACCTCGCCGCCGTGCAGCTCGATCAGGCTTTTCACCAGCGCCAGGCCCAGCCCCAGGCCGCCCGACGAGCGGTCCGAACTGCGCTCGGCCTGCGTGAACAGATCGAACACGCGCGCCGCCAGCTCGGGCGCCATGCCGATCCCGTTGTCGAGGACATCGATGCACAGCCGGCCGTCGCGCCCGAAGGCGCTCACACCGAGGCGCCCGCCTTCGGGCGTGTACTTGGCAGCGTTGCCCAGCAGGTTGGCCACCACTTGCACAAGGCGCTTGCGGTCGCCCAGCACCTGCATGCCGGGCGGGGGTAGCATCAGCGTCAGCACATGGCCGCGCGATTCGATCAGCGGCGTGACCTGTTCGACTGCTTCGTGCAGCACGGCGCCCACGTCCAGCACGGTCTGGTCCAGTTCCACCAGCCCGCGCGTGACGCGCGAAACGTCGAGCAGGTCGTCGATCAGCGCCGTCATGTGCTTCACCTGGCGCCCGATGATCTGACTGGTGCGCTTGAGCATGCCATCGTCGAGCTTCGCGCGCTGCAGCAATTCGGCCGCTGCGCCGATCGGCGCCAGCGGGTTGCGCAGCTCGTGCGACAGCATCGCGAGAAATTCATCCTTGCGGCGGTCGGCCTCGCGCAGCTTGTCTTCCCATGCCTTGCGCTCGCTGATATCGCTGGCCGCGCCGATCCATTCATAGAGTTGACCGGCCGCGTCGTACATCGGTACGGCGCGCGACAGCGTCCAGCCGCAGCTGCCGTCGCTGCGCCAGACCCGGTGCTCGAGTTCAAGCACCGCGCCGTCCTGCATCGCGCGCGCGATCCCGGCCTGGACCAGCGCATGGTCGCCCGGCGGAATGTAGTCGTCGAGCCAGTTGCCCGTGGGGGAATCCGTGTCCTTCATGAAGCCGCGCCCTTCGAGGCGGCGCATCTCGGACCAGTCGGCGCTCATGCGGTAAATGACGTCGGCCGTCGCATTGGTCAGCGCCCGGAAGCGTTTCTCGCTTTCGCGCACGGCGGCTTCTGAGTTGACCTGGTCGGTGACGTCGATATTGCTGTGCGAGATGCAGACCAGCTCACCATCGGCGCCGAAGATTGGCGTACTGGTCGCGGTCCAGAAGCGTTCTTCGAAACCCGTCTCGCCATTGGGCAGCACGACCGGAATCGGATAGCGGATGGCGGGCAGGGTGTCGGGGCGGCTGCTGGCGCGCACCCGGGCCAGCGACTCGCGCAGGCGCGCCTCACCGGTGTCGGTGGGGTCGGCCGGGTCCTGCGGAAAGGCGGTGAAGAGGCTGACGCCCACCAATTCGTTGCGCGTGCGCGCCGACGCTTTCAGGAACGCATCGTTGACAGCGAGGATGGTTGCTTCCGGCGTCGGCGACAGCAGGTAGTGCCCAAAGGGCGATCGGTTGAAAACAGACTCGAACAGGTTGTTGGGCAGCATCGATGTTCGACTAACGGTTGCAAAGGTTAAATAATTATAGGCCACATTTGACGGATGACCGGTAAATGCCGGACGGCGCAGTTCTGTTGGACGCCGACTGCGCCGCACCAAAAGTCAATTGCGGCGTGTAATTATTCTGCGACGCGCACCACCAGCTTGCCGAAATTCTTGCCGTCGAGCAGGCCGATGAAGGCTTCCGGCGCTTTATCCAGGCCCTCGACGATGTCTTCGCGGTAGCGCAGCGACCCATCCTTGATCCAGCCGGCAGCTTCTTTCAGGAAGGTTGGCTCGAGCCGCTCGACAAATTCGTTCTGCAGGAAGCCGCGCACGGTCAGGCTCTTGAACAGCGTGAGGCTCAGGTCGATCGCGGCGCCTGCGCCGGCATCGTTGTAATGCGACACCAGGCCGCACACGGGCATGCGCGCGAAGTTGTTCAGCAGTGGCTTGACCGCTTCGAGCACCTGGCCGCCGACGTTCTCGAAATAGACGTCGATGCCGTCTGGGCAGGCCTTGGCCAGTTGCTCGGCAAAGTCCGGTGCGCGGTGGTCGACCACGGCGTCGAACTTCAGCTCGTCCTTGATGAACGCGCATTTCTCGGGCCCGCCGGCGATGCCAACGGCGCGCGCGCCCTTGATACGGGCGATCTGGCCGACGACCGAGCCGACGGCGCCGCTGGCCGCGGCCACGACGACCGTTTCGCCCTGCTTCGGCTGGCCGATTTCCAGCAGGCCGGCATACGCGGTGAAGCCCGGCATGCCGAGCACACCGACGGCGGTGGAGACGGGCGCGCTGTCCGGATCGACGCGGCGCAGGTTGCTGCCATCTGAGATGGCAAACGACTGCCAGCCGGAGTACGCCACGACGATGTCGCCTTCTTTCCAGTCCGGGTGGTTCGATTGCTTGACGCGGGCGACGGTGCCGCCCACCATCACGTCGCCCAGCTCCAGCGCGGCGGCGTAGGTGGCGGTGCCGTTCATGCGCGTGCGCATGTACGGGTCGAGCGACAGGAACAGTGTTTCGAGCAGCAGTTCGCCATCGCCCGGGGTAGGGATCGGCGCATCCTCGATGCGGAAGTTCTCTGCGGTTGGCTTGCCTTTCGGGTGCGAGACGAGGACGACGCGGCGGTTGGTTGTTGCGGTCATGTGTTGAGCTCCTTCGAGTGGATCGGATGGCATAG
>Ga0308160_10001486_pt1 | contig 32570 bp, 26 predicted proteins | sample PhyFR1_FD_201036 | JGI IMG/M metagenome (GOLD analysis project Ga0308160, IMG submission 201036) | Phyllosphere microbial communities from UC Gill Tract Community Farm, Albany, California, United States - DLSLF.R1 | ecosystem: Host-associated > Plants > Phyllosphere > Unclassified | place: USA... | reverse complement strand
CGAGCGACAGCCCATGCTCCACCACGGCGGAAAGCTTCGCGACCAGGCTGTCGCCCGTCACCCACAGCCCGGCGCCGGCCGTCATCAGCACGGTGAACGTGCCGATCTCGCGCGAACGCGGTATGTCACCTTCCTTGCGCGCCTGGTCGAGGCGCCGCTGTGACGCTGGTTCGGTCTTTTCTGCGTTGCTGGCTTCCGCCATTCTGGCTCCCGTAGTCCGGCTGAGCAAAGGCCGGGTTTATATCACTGTGGAATTATTCCAGATGTGGTAGCGCGGCTGTAGAAGGAATAGAAGGAAAATGTGACGTCAAATTGACGACAAATGGGTGCTGCCGTGACAAAACGTGACAGTATTTGGAAATATTTACTGTACACTAATGTGTTGCGGACAAGTGGAAAATTCATCACACTTAACGCAGGAATTGCCGGTTCGGCAGGCCTATAGTGAGCTGAAGCAATACTTTCGTTGTTATAATAGCTTAGCAACAGATCATTGCTACAGATGTCCCTTCAATTGAAACAAAGGATCTCAACATGAAAAAAATTCTCGTCACCGGCGCTATCCTGAGCATGCTGTCGGCACAAGTGTTCGCACAAGAAGCTGCTAACACTACCGCTTCGGGCCAGAGCGGCACCGCCGGCACCACCGCAACCGGCACTGCAGCCGGCACCACTTCGACCGGCGGCTTCTTCGGCGGCACCACCGTCGCTGGCCTGTCGACCGGCGCTGCTGTTGCCATCGGCGTGGCTGTTGCTGCTGTCGCCGTTGCTGCTTCGGACAGCGACTCGACCACTAACCACTCGGCAACTACCCACCATTAATATCGACGGAACGCGTATGCGTTCCAGCGATGTTGACTGGAAGTGAAAACGGCCGCTTTTGCGGCCGTTGAATACGATGTTCTTGCACCCTACTAAGTGAAAACTTGTAGGGTGTATTCATTTTTATGCTTGTGGTTTGGGTACTGTGCTGGCAATGCGGTCCAGGCAGGCACGACACAACGCCTCGGCATCGCCCTGCGTGGATGCCTCTGCATAGCAACGCAATTCAGGTGCGTTACCCGAAGGGCGCAGATGTACGATGTCGCCATTGGCGAAAGTAACGCGCAAACCATCGGTAGTGTCGACATCCTTCGAGGCCCCTGACTGCGGTGCCAGCAGCAGCCCGGCCTGCACGGCATCGTGGGTCAGGCGCGTGATCAGATCCCGACTGAGGTCCGTGGCGAAATCTTGCAAGCGGTCGCTGGCCGTAAAGCGCGGCGGCAAATCGCGTGTCACTTCAGAAACGCGGCAGCCGCGTTCGCGTGCCAGGGCCAGCACCGCCACGATCGGCAGTACCGCATCGCGCGTTGGCAAGGCTTTCAGCAGCGTCTGGTTTCTCGTGATATCGGTACCGAGCAGGAAACCGCCATTGGCTTCGTAACCGGCAACCACCGTGTCCTGTCCGTGCGCGGCCGCAGCCTGCTCCATGCCGGCAATGACGTACGGCGAGCCGATACGAGTGCGGATGACATCCTTGAACCGTGCGCAACGCTCGACCGCAGTGTTGCTGCTGACTGGCGTGACAACGTAGTCGGCAGCCAGATACTGGCTGCAAAGAATACCAACGATGTCGCCGCGCAGCCACCTGCCCTGCTCGTCACCGATCAGCGGCCGGTCAGCGTCGCCATCCGTGGAAACGATGGCATCGAAAGTATGTTCGCCGGCCCAGCGCGCTGCGCGCTCGATGTCCTCGGCACGTACCGCTTCGGTATCGATCGGCACGAATTCGTCGGTGCGCCCCAGCCGCAGGACGGTCGCTCCAAGCGCCTCCAGGATGACGGGCAGGATCTCACGCGCGACGCTGGAATGCTGGTACATCGCAATCCGCATACCGGCCAGTGCGTGAGCGCCGAAGACGTCCAGGTAACGTTGCACGTAAGCGTGCGCCGGTTCGGCAATCGCGGCCGGCAACGCCGCCACTGCAGTACCGGTGGCCGACTGCTCGACCTCAGCGTCGAGCATGGCTTGCTCATCCTGTTTCGAGATTTCGCCGTCGGCACGGTAGAACTTGATGCCATTGCGGTCGAATGGAATATGGCTGCCGGTGACAACAATTGCAGGCGCTCCGCGTACGGCGGCATAGTAGGCGATCGCCGGCGTCGGCAAGGCGCCGACAAACAGGACTTCCTTGCCGGCATCACGTACGGCTTGCGCGCAAGCAGCCGCGATGGCGGGACTGCTAGGACGCAGGTCGTGGCCCAATACAACGGTGCCAGATGCAGATGCGACCGCGCGCAAAAAAGCTTGAGTATAAGCATCGCACACCGCGGTGCTCATGCTGGAAACGAGGCCGCGTGCGCCACTCGTGCCGAACTGCACGCCTGACGTTACAACGATATCGCGAAGGGTGGTGACTGTCATAGGGTGACTTTGTATGTTATTCGTAGGTCTCGGCACTGGCGAACAAGCTGCCTTCGGCATCCTTTTTCGCCAGTTGCGGCGTATCCTCGATGGGCCATGCGATGTCGATCTGCGGATCGTTCCAGCGCAGGCTGCGTTCGAACTCGGGATACCAGTAGTCGGTGGTTTTGTATAGGAACTCAGCCGCATCGGACAAGACCACGAAACCATGGGCAAAGCCTGGCGGCACCCATAGTTGACGCTTGTTGTCGGCCGACAGTTCGACGCCCACCCATTTACCGAAATGTGCCGAGCTGCGGCGCAAATCGACAGCGACGTCGAATACCGCGCCTTGCGTCACACGCACCAGCTTGCCCTGCGGGTTCTGGATCTGATAATGCAGTCCCCGCAACACGCCTTGCGCAGAACGGCTGTGGTTATCCTGGACAAATTGCACATCGAGTCCAGTCAGTTGGGCGAAATCGCGCTGATTGAAACTTTCAAAGAAGAAGCCACGATCGTCACCGAAAACTTTTGGCTCAAGAGCCAGCACGTCGGGAATGGCAGTCGGGCTAACGATATACGGCATTCAAGAACTCACTTCAACAGGTTCAACAAATATTGGCCATAACCATTCTTGCGCAAGGGTGACGCCAGCTCTTCAAGCGCTGCGGCGTCAATCCATCCTTGTCGATAAGCAATCTCTTCCGGACAGGAAACTTGCAAGCCCTGACGCTTTTGCAAGGTCGCGATGAAACTTGCCGCTTCCAGCAGACTGTCGTGCGTGCCGGTATCGAGCCAGGCAAAACCGCGGCCCATGATTTCGACGCTGAGATCACCGCGGCAAAGATAGGCCTTGTTCACATCCGTAATCTCGAGTTCGCCACGCGCGGAGGGCTTGATATCCGCAGCGATATTGCAGACGTTGTTGTCATAGAAGTAGAGGCCGGTCACTGCATAGTGCGACTTGGGCACTGCCGGCTTCTCTTCGATACTCAGTGCGCGCTGGCTTGCGTCGAACTCGACCACGCCGTAACGCTCCGGGTCATGCACGTGATAAGCAAACACGGTCGCGCCATTGCTGCGCTGATCGGCGCTCTGCAGTTGCTTGACCAGATCGTGACCATAAAAAATGTTGTCGCCGAGGACGAGGGCACTCGGGTCGTTACCGACGAAATCCTTGCCGATGACGAAAGCCTGGGCCAGGCCATCCGGACTCGGCTGGACTGCATACTGGATGTTCATGCCCCACTGGCTGCCGTCACCCAGCAGTTCGGCGAAGCGCGGCGTATCGTACGGGGTGCTGATCAGGAGGACGTCGCGGATGCCGCTCAGCATCAGGGTACTCAGCGGGTAATACACCATCGGCTTGTCGTAGACCGGCATCAGCTGCTTGCTGACTGCCTGTGTCACCGGGTATAGGCGAGTGCCGGACCCGCCGGCCAGGATGATCCCTTTTCGTTTGCTGGTCATGATTAGAATGTCTCTTAAAAGATTTGCTGCAGCACGTGGCGCAGACCGTCCTGCCAATGTGGCAGGCGCAAGCCGAAGGTGTTACGGAAACAGGTTGTATCCAGGCGCGAATTTGCGGGGCGCTTGGCTGGCGTAGGGTATTCCGCAGTGCTCAGGGGCGCGACCGCATCCGGCGTTGCCTTGAGCGGCTTGCCGGCGGCGAGCGCTTCGGCGATGACGAAGCGGCCATACTCATGCCAGCTGGTTTCGCCACCGGCGGCAACATGATAAGTACCGTAGGGGAAGCCTTCGCTGCCCTCGCGCTGGTGCTGGCGCACCAGTTGCGCGGTCAGGTCCGCCAGCAGTGCTGCCGATGTCGGCGCACCGAACTGGTCGGCGACTACCGTCAGGCGTTCGCGCTCGCCTGCCAGCCGCAGCATGGTCTTGGCGAAGTTTCCGCCGTGCGCGCCCACCACCCAACTGGTGCGCAGGATCAGATGACGCGGATTGGCATTTGCCAGCGCCACTTCGCCTTCGTATTTGCTGCGACCGTACACGCTCTGCGGGTCGGGCGTGTCGCTTTCGGCGTAGGCGCCATCCTTCCTGCCGTTGAACACGTAATCAGTCGAATAATGGACAACCAGCGCGCCGAGTCGAGCTGCTTCCTCCCCCAGCACGCACACCGCCTCGGTATTCACCGCAAACGCGGTCGCCTGGTCAGATTCGGCCCTATCGACGGCGGTATAGGCAGCCGGGTTGACGATAACGGCTGGCGCGACCTTGCGCACCAGTGCGCGAATCGCATCCGCGTCGGCGAGGTCGCATTCCGTATGGTCGACGGCGACAATGTCGCCGAGCGGTGCCAGCGCCCGCTGCAGCTCAAAACCAACTTGTCCGTTCTTGCCCGTAACGAGGATCTTCATTCAGGCTCCGTATTGGGTGCCGACCCAGTCGCGGTAGGCACCGCTGGTGACGTTCTGCACCCAGCCATGGTTGTCGAGGTACCACTGTACAGTCTTGCGGATACCGGTTTCGAAGGTTTCCGCCGGTTTCCAGCCGAGTTCACGCTCCAGCTTGGTAGCGTCGATCGCGTAACGGCGGTCGTGGCCGGGACGGTCCATGACGAAGGTGATTTGGGTCCTGTACGACTGGCCGTCGGCGCGCGGACTCAACTCATCCAGGATGGCGCATAGCGTATGGACGACCTCCAGATTGGCCTTTTCGTTCCAGCCACCGACGTTGTAGACCTCGCCCAGCGTGCCAGCTTCCAACACCCGGCGAATCGCCGAGCAGTGGTCTTTCACGTACAGCCAGTCGCGGATCTGCTGGCCATCGCCGTAGATCGGCAGCGGCTTGCCAGCCAGCGCATTGTGGATGCACAGCGGGATCAGCTTTTCCGGGAAGTGGTAAGGACCATAGTTGTTCGAGCAATTGGTCGTCAGGACCGGCAAGCCGTAAGTATGGTGATAGGCGCGTACCAGGTGGTCACTGGCGGCTTTGCTGGCCGAATACGGGCTGTTGGGTTCGTAGCGATTGGTTTCGCGGAATGCAGGATCTTCTTTGCCGAGCGAACCATAAACCTCATCGGTCGACACATGCAGGAAGCGGAAAGCGGCCTTCTCGTCTTCCGGCAAGCCGTTCCAGTAGGCGCGTACGGCTTCAAGCAGGTGGAAAGTACCAACGATGTTGGTCTGGATGAAGTCTTCTGGACCGTGAATGCTACGGTCGACATGACTTTCCGCTGCAAAGTTCACGACCGCACGCGGTTTATGCTCCTTCAGCAGCTTGCTGATCAGTTCAAAGTCGCCAATGTCACCCTTGACGAAGACATGTTTCGGATTATTCTGCAAGCTCGACAGGTTTTCCAGGTTGCCGGCATAGGTCAGCTTGTCAAGGTTGACGACAGGTTCGTCGGATGTGGCAACCCAGTCAAGAACGAAATTACTGCCGATAAATCCGGCGCTGCCAGTTGTCAAAATCATATCTCACTCCAATATTGTGCAACTAAACGGCTTATCGGGCACGCTAGCGACGAAAAGCAATAATTCTAATCCGAACGTCTATAAGCACAATAGAAATTTCGATATTGCATCACCTGACACCTTGGATTCAGGTTCGCTTACCCACCATTAATATGTACCGCTCCAGGTAACACCAACTTGGCGAGGACCTGGCGTCACTGCAAAACTCGACTTGGTATCGGTACGCTGGGCCTGCCATAACCAGGAGCCGATTGCATAACCGAGCATGCTGCCCGCCACCACATCGGATACCCAGTGTTGACGATTGGCAGTACGGCCAAGTGAACCGATTGCTGCCACCCCATAAAGCCAAGGCGCATCGTATTCCTGGGCGAATGGCGTGACTGCGGCAAAGGCAACGGTACTGTGGTTGGACGGGAAGGACGCGTTCGAGCGATCCGAAGTGCTGCTCCACTGCCCCAGACCTTCGCTCGGGCGGGCGCGTCCGACGAGGTTCTTGGTCGCTATCGAGATCGCGGCCGCGCCAGCGATCGACTGCAACGAAATCAGACCTATGTTCTGCATGCGCGCATCGCCCAACAGGACAGCCGCGCCGGCAGCACCCGCCAGCACCACCGGGGTCGCCTTGCCGACATTGCCCCAAGCACGCGTAACGCGGGCTTCCTGGTGCTTGGCCATCAAGCGATCTACCGGCCGATCGAGCAAGGAGCCTGCCAGTACCGCGCCGCCTGCGAACAAACTACCCTTGGCCCATTGCGGTAAGGTCGGACTGTTCGAAACCGATTGCTCAACGCGCCAGCGGAACTCGGGCCACGGGTTGGCGAGCGGCCGTACCGGTGGATTTACCGCCGGCAGATTGCGCTCGTCCGCACGCTCGGCAAAACTGCCCAAGCCATCGTAGGTATTCAGATCGCGGCGTGGCCGTTCGATCAAGTCGTACAAGTCACCAGGACTCGCCACCATTTGGCCGACGTCGCGGGTCCACGGTGCAATACCGACGCCTGCCACGGCTTGCGAATCGAACGGCAGCATGATGTTCAGCGGCACCGACAGGAAAACGCCCTTGTCGTTATACGGTGCCGATGGTTTACCTGGACTGGTGATGTCGTTGCCGTTGGTCTTGGTATACCATGCCCCGATTTCGACGCCGGACGGTAAACGGCGCTTGAATTCGAAGCGTACGCCCTCGTCACGCGCCAGGAAACGTCCCACACGCGCCGTCGCCGTGACGTCGTATGGCAAACGGTAGTGGAGCGCGCCGAGTGCGGTTACGGTCTGGTAATCGCGCTTGTCGAACCAACCTTTATAGCCACGCTGCTGCACCGCATCAGCAGTCAAATCCACGGCCCAGCGGCTATCCTTCGGCAGGTAGAGGATCTGACCACCGAAACCGCGATACATCTCTTCGTAGAAACCTGCCGATACGCGCGTGTAGACGCGCTCCGCAGGGTTCTGGTATTTGTTGAGCAATAACCTATTCAGCTTGAAACGACCGCCCCGCTTATATTCAGCGATGTCGGTTCGCACATGCGGTAAGAGACTGTTCGAAGGCTGCTTGACCCCTGACACATTCTCTAACAAGCCCAGCTTCATATCACTGTTCAGGTACCATCCCTCACCCAGCCGCTTGTCATAGTTGATTGCGGCCCAGGTTTCATAGCGCAGTGCGCCGCTCGGGTCGTTGAAAAAGAATGAAACCTTTGGGACCACCCTAAAACGGTTGGCCTCCCGATCTTCGGAGCTGACCTGAACGATATTGCCGTCGCGGCCAACTTGTACACCAAGTTCCCCATCGCCCTTGATCGCTGCCAGCATACCGTGTTGGTCCTCACCAGCACGGTCAGCCGGCGTCGAATAGCGGACCACGACTGTTTGCAGGAAAACATCGCGATTGACCAGTCCTGTGAAATAGTCGGTAAGACGTTGCAGGTCGATGAATTGGTAGGTGACTACCGGCTGTTCCTGACGTGTGTAGGTAACCTGGATCGAACGTGTGCCGACAGGCGCAAATGCAAGGGCCGTGCGGGTGGCGCGGCCAACCGCACGGCCCAAGTTCGAGATACGGCTATTGGTCAGATTGAGCTTCAGACGAGTGCCATCCAGCTCGACACGGACGTTCTTGAAATCCTGCTTGACCAGTGCAGCAACCAGTGCGGCGCCGTAAGCGGGGGCTTCTTGCCACTGGGCAGTTGAAACGCGAGCAGGCGCATCCTTGAATTGAAACGGTGCCGGTTCCAGGAATTTAGGGATGAACTCACGTTCCGAGAACGGAATACTCAGGTAGGCGTTAGCGCTATAGTGATCGCGGTGCCAAGCCACCTGGGCACCAAGCCACCCCCAGCGGTACTCCACACCGACGGTCGGACCACTCTTGCGAAATGCCGCGCCGGTCTCTTGCGCCCGATTGTCTTTCGTATAGTCGTTAGCATCGTATTCGGCGACCAGGGCCCACTGAGGCGCGGACACCGGCGCCCAGCGTGCACCTGCAAACAAGCCTTGCGGACGCCTCTTTCCGTACCCGATACTGGCTTCCAGATTATGCGCCTTCCCGAAGGATTTCGAGACAACAACGTATTGTCCTTTGAACAATCCGGTGCCAAGCACATCGGTGGCGCCTATCGCGACTGCAGGAAGCGTGTCGGTTTCATTCATCAACTGAAACTTGACGTCGGCAACCTTGTCTTTGTAGCGGCCATAACCTTTACCATATTCGGGATCGCTCGAACCGAATGCAGGAATACCGGTCATGGACACATACCGCCCTGTGACTTGCAGGAATGGGAATAATGTGACACTGGCCCATGCGCTGCCGTACGGGCTGTCGTAGCTGTACCCAGTCGTAAAAGTACCATCGCGCTCAGTCCATGCGCTGGGCATATTGATGTAGCCAGACTGTCCCTGAACAGTAGGCGTAGCGGCAAACGCCTGGGCTGCGCCTAACAACAGGCAGCCGCACCACTGATATTTAGCGTATTTTCTCGTTACTTTAAGCACGTGTCACAATCTAGCGGAGGCAGAGGATTCTTAATACCGCCCGAACAAGCAGCGAATCGACAAAAGGCTGCAAGTTTATCATCCGCAACAGACCCTGGCCAACTATTTCGACCCTGCCAACACCGCACATGTACTCTCGCTATCCAATAGTTACAGAAAGCATCATTTTGAATATAAAAAATATAACGAACAATAATTTTCACCAATCCTTCACTAACAGGTGTGGCAGCGATATGCAAGCGTATTCCGGTTCAAAGCGCTTATTCGTTCATGAACAATGCTCGCCTTGTGGTATTTTCATTTCGCTCGATCAAATGTAATTGCGTAAGTAGCTGGGTATTCATACAATGCAGGCTTGCGCGCGCTGCGCGCACGATGCTCTACCCTCAAGGCGCTCTCTGCAAGCTACCCAGACCGCAAAGTGGCGAACACTAGAAGCGACGTCTCTGGAACTTGGTGGCGCCCGTCTGACGCAGTGCGTCAGCTGCCTTGGCACTTTCTTGAGTTCGGATCAGATTATCCGACGAATATCTCAGGCCGAATTTCAGATGAAACCGATCGAATCCATATTTCTTCCTAAAGCCAAGTGGTATTGCAATCGCCGCTTCGAAAAATCTCTCCTGATTTTTACGGACATTACATCCATGGTACTGGCATTTGCCATTGCCGTAATGATTTCCGCGCCATTTCATGGAAATCCTGTTTTAGCAAGAGAAGCGTGGCTTCCCGCATTGAACTCAGGAAGCCTGCAAATCTATACCCTTCTGATAATCTTATTGATCGGCGTGTTTTGGAGCAAAGGCCACTATTCAAAGCGAAAACCATTTGCAAACGAAATCAAGGACGTCCTTAAGGTAGTCCTTACAGTCGCTGCGCTCAACGTCGTCTTGTTATTTCTTGCAAAACAGCAATTTTCACGCGCCACAGTACTCATCAATTGGGCAACGGTGCCGATCGCATTAGTGTCCATCCGCTGGGTTGCGAAGCGCACCCTTATCGCCGTAGGCGGCTGGACTCGTCCGATGGTCATCATCGGCTGGGGAGAAAATGCCGTTGAAACGGCACTAGCCTTCAAAGATGAACCCCTAATGGGCCTGAAACTTGCAGCATTTCTTGCCCCAGCCGGCAAAGACAAGCTGGTACACAACCTCAAAGACAAACGTGGAAACCCGATTCCCGTAATCTCGCTGGGCTCGGATCCGGTACAGACCCTCAAACATCTTGGCAATCCCCATGTTGTCCTTGCAATGGAGCAAGGCGGCGTTGACGCCTTCCAGGACATGATCCAGCAGCTCAGCAGGCAAAATCGTGACATGCAGCTGGTGCCGGCACTGCGCGGCCTGCCATTGTACGGAATGGAGGCCAATCACTTTTTTGCACACGAGGTCTTGATACTTACGGTGCGCAACAACCTTGCGCGTCGCTTGCCACGCTTGATTAAACGTTGCTTTGACCTGGTCGTCTCGGCCACCGTCCTCTTGCTTGGCTCACCGCTGTTTCTGTTTATTGCCTTTAAGGTAAGTCAGTCCGGACGCCCCATATTCTTTGGCCATACCCGCGTCGGACAGCATAATCGTCCATTCAAATGCTACAAGTTCCGCACAATGGCACCCAACGCCGACAAACTGCTGGCAGATCTGCTTGCCAATAGCGCAGAAGCGCGGGCCGAATGGGAACGCGATTTCAAGCTCAAGAACGATCCACGCATCACTCCGATCGGTCACTTTCTGCGCAAGACCAGCTTGGATGAGATTCCACAACTTTGGAATGTGCTGAAAGGCGATATGAGCCTCGTAGGCCCACGGCCGGTCGTCACGGCAGAGCTTGAGCGCTACGGCAATCAGGCAGATTACTATCTGGAGGCAAAGCCAGGTGTTACCGGATTATGGCAGATCAGCGGTCGCAATGACGTCAGCTATGACACCCGTGTTTATCTGGATGCCTGGTACGTCAAGAACTGGTCGTTATTCAATGATATTGTTATACTACTACGCACTGTCAAAGTGATCTTCCGTCGGGAAGGCGCATATTAGACATGGCATCAGGCCGGCGCCACTCGGCCGGCCTCGCACACGAAAAATAAAACCCAAGGCCGATCGGGACTGTCTATTTTGGCACAATAAAATTGATAGTGTGCCCTTCATTCGAACCGCAGGCATTCTGCATGTCTATTTGCTTTAGTGCATTTTCGCCTGCTCACCGTTGAGCCCTTCGCACTCCTCGAGTGCAAATGTAATTAGGCGGCGCGCTTGCCTAATTGAGACCTCATGATAGTTCAAAACCGTACGTTCGCTTCACTTCTGTTTTTCCTCGGCATGTTTCTGGTATGTGGTGACATATTGAGCATCAATGCCGGCGGCTTGAACATCAAAATCGCCTACCCTGTTTTTGTCATCTATGTGCTTGTATTTGCACTGAATTTCGGCTTAGATTTAAATAAAAGAAACCTGACAATTGCGGTGATTTTCCTGGTATCGCTTGTTCCATCGGTCATATTCTCCACCAACGTCAAGGTCAGCGTTGCATTCTTTGTCGGCGCCATCATGTGCATCGTGATGATGATGACATTTGCAAAAATGGCTGAAATCCTGCACGAAAGAACTGTCGATCTTCTGCTCTGGTTTTACCGTTTCACAGTCATTATTACGTTTTTCCTGGTCCTCACGCGTATTCAAACACGAGGGCACTTCTTTTTCTATGAGCCGTCATACTGGGCTATTTCTCTAATACCGTATTTCTGCATTACTGCTTATCGACAATCAGTCAGTGGATTCCGCTCATGCTACCCAGATTTGCTGCTTATCGTTATGGCAGTGGCGCTGTCGCAATCTGTCTCAATGGTACTATGGCTGGCTGTGTCGTTCTTCGGGGTTTACCTGGCTGGAGGAAAACTCAAACTGAAGTATTGCCTGTGGATGGTCATTGCTATCATTGCATTTATTTTTGTTGCTTACCACGTCCATGGAAGAACTAAAGCCATCATCAGCGAAGTTCCAGCTGCTCTGGAAGACCCGGCGAGTGCACTCGGGCTGCTGATTTTCGTTGTCGGCAACCGCGCCCAACGCTTGCTGGTCGCTTACAACGCGTTGGTTGAGCATCCTTGGTTCGGCGTAGGCATCGGCGCACTCAAAAGCTATGCATCACTCTTTTTCTCGGAAGACGATTTTAAGCTGAACGGTATGTCGGCGACCGATTTTACGACAGACCTGAATGCGACCAACATTTATCTAGAAATAGCTGCTGAAGGCGGGCTGACCGCTCTTGCCGGTTTCTTCATTCTATTACGCTATGTGTACAAGCGTGCCAGTACCCATGTACTGACGACTCCGTTCAGATTTGCATTTGTCATCAGCATGATTTCCCTCCTGATTGAATCCAGCTATTTGCGAACCTATGTATGGGCTCTTTACGGCATGATGCTCGGATTAAGCGCGTCAAAGCAGGAACTCCCCCCTCGGCCTCACTGTTTTCGAATGAACAAAAAGTCTGAAAAGTGAATCTCTTGCATTAGTAAATTCGAAAGACCGACTGAACAGGGTTAATTTTCAACAAAACGTACTTTTTTCATAAAGATCCTCCTTTAACATGCGCGCCGTGTCCTCTGCTCTGGTTTTCAGAGGTTTCCTAGGTTAAACTTACACCCCAACAGGGCAAATGTTGCAAGATTTGCCACATAAATTATTTGGCAGCATATTGATGACATGATGGCCCTTCTCTCTTAGTGTCTTCAAGTCGCCTGCCAGCTTTTACCTCTTATCCATATGTATCATCAATTTATCGAGGCACAGCGTTGACCAAGAAGATTTTTGAAAACGCACTGTCGCTTGGGATAATGCAGGTTGTCAATCTCGGCTTACCACTCCTGTCTTTACCTTACCTCGCACTCAAGCTTGGTGTAGATCAGCTCGGGAGGATGGCTTTTGCACTGGCAGTTGCTCAGTTGTTGCTGATGGTCACCGATTATGGTTTCAACCTGAGTGCGTCGAAAGCAATCGCAGTCAATCGCCATAACCCCGCAAAAATCACCGAGATCTGGTGCGTCGTGACCTTTCTGCGTGTGGTGTTTGCGCTCGGTGGTATTTTTTGCATAGCTGTTTCGACCCTGTTTTTCGAACGTGCGCGATCAGAAATCGGCTTGTTCGTCGCAGCATATGCGATGGTAATCGGTAACGTGCTGTTCCCCCAGTGGTTATTCCAGGGCCTTGAGCAGCTCCGGATCGTTAGCATCGCACAGATGCTGGCGCGGGTGATCGTATTTTCGTTGATCTTCGTCCTCGTCAAATCCGAAGAAGACCTTTACTGGGCTACCTTCCTTCAGTCCGCGGGGTTTCTACTTGGCGGCCTTCTGGCTCTGCCCCAGACTTTGAGGGCAATCAGAGGCGGCGAAATCCGATTACCAGGCAAACCAGCGATTGTCGCGCAGCTGAAAGAAGGATGGCCCGTCTTTCTATCGACCGCTGCGGTGAACGTTTATACGACCAGTAACTCGTTCATTCTTGGACTTTTTGTCGCGCCTGTGACGCTCGGTTATTATCACGTTGCAGAAAAACTGATCAGGGCAGTACAAACTATTTATAGCGCCATCAGCAATGCAGTCTATCCACACGTTTCTCACCTGGCCTCCAGTGACCGGATCGCAGTCCTGAACTTCAATCGCAAGTTCTTGAAGAACATTGGCAGTGTGGCTGTCCTGGCTTCGCTGTGCGTCTACTTCATCGGTCCGTATGTAATCAAGTTCGTATTCGGCCAGCAGTTCCTACCTGCAGCTGACATCCTGCGTGTCTTCGCCTTATTGCCGATAATCATTATTTTTTCGAATATTTTTGGCGTGCAGACCATGCTCCCATTAGGAATGGAATCTGCATTCAGCCGGGTTCTGTTGTGTGCAGCGGTGTTCGATTTCGCTGTTTTCATTCCTGCTGCTTATATGTTCGGAGGCATTGGTGCGGCCTGGGCGAATATCGCTGTGGAACTGTTTGTCAGCCTGACCATGGCTGTCCTGCTTCATATTCGTGGCAGGAACCCTATTACTTTTCATCTCAATAAAGTCGCTAGTCAGAATGCAAAAACTTAACACTAATAAAAAAATAGATGTCCTGGTCGTAGGTGCCGGGTTTGCTGGTTGCGTTGTCGCTCGCGAGCTGGCTGAAGCCGGGCGGCAGGTTCTTGTCATTGACAAACGTGAGCACATTGCAGGAAATGCTTACGACAGTCACGATGCGAATGGCGTTTTGATCCACAATTATGGCCCTCATATTTTCCATACGAACAGCGAAAAAGTGCTGAGGTGGCTGTCCCGTTTTACCCAATGGCGATTCTACGAACACCGAGTCCTGGCAAAAGTACAGGAGCAGCTGCTGCCGATTCCGATCAACCGGACGACCATCAATGCTCTTTACAATCTCGATCTGGACGAAAAAGGTGTTGCCGAGTTCCTTGAGACAAATCGCGAAGCAAAGGAAACGATCAAGACAAGTGAAGATGTAGTCCTGAACAGTGTGGGAAGTGATTTGTGCGATAAATTCTTTCGTGGCTATACCAAAAAGCACTGGGGCCTGGACCTTTCCGAGCTGAGTGCCGGAGTGGCCGCGCGCATTCCGACGCGTACCAACGAAGACGACCGCTATTTCACCGACACTTACCAGTTCATGCCGATCGACGGCTACACGCCAATGTTCGGAAGGATGCTTGATCATCCGAACATTACCGTCAAGGTTGGCGTGGCCTTCGAAGAGCTGCGTCATGAGCTCACGGCGGCGACGCTCGTATATACCGGGCCGATCGACGAATATTACGACTACCGTTTCGGCAAGTTGCCGTACCGTTCGCTTCGCTTCGAACATGAACATCTGCCTGGCACGACGCAGCACCAGCCCGTAGGCACCGTCAACTTCCCGAATGACCACGCTTATACCCGAACCACGGAATTTAAGCACTTGACGGGACAAAAGGTTGCGGGGACTTCGATCGTTTCGGAATATCCGCAAGCCGAAGGCGATCCCTATTACCCGATTCCGCGCCCTGAAAACGAAGCACTCTACAAACGCTATCAGGAGCTTGCGGACAGTGAAACCAACGTCCATTTCGTCGGCCGTCTTGCCCAATACCGTTATTACAATATGGATCAGGTCGTTGCCGCTGCACTGAAGCTGGCGGAGACTGTCGCTTCGGCCTGATAACGAGTTGATTGAGAGAATACGATGAAGATACTTCACATTGCGACAGGTTTTTCTATTTCGTTCCCTGGTGGGGTAACCAACTACGTTAGAACATTGATGAAGAGCCAGCGTTCAATGGGGCATCAGGTTGATGTTCTCGGCGGCGTGGGCAGTGCAGCGCAGAACAAAGGTGATTTCGCCGACAACGTCTTCGACTTCGACGGCGTTGCCAGCGTATTCAGCCTCTCTGTCGACCGCGACGATCGATCGAAAGCTGCTTGGTTGCATCAGTTAATTTCGTCTTACGATCTGGTGCACTTCCACATGAGCTACGGATTTCCAGCCTCGTTCTATGAAAACGACATCCGGGTACCTTATGTCGTCAGCCTACATGACTATGGATATATTTGTCCGCGTGTTTTCATGGTCAACAAATGGGGTGATACCTGCAACACACGTCCAATGGCCACATGCCAGAGCTGTGTCGGTAAGCTCGAGCAAATCAATGTGTTGCGCGCTGGTAGCAACAGGATGAACATCACCTTGCCAACCATTCGCAGCCGCGGCGTCAATCGCCGGGCCGCGCGTCTTGACCGCTTCCTTGGCGGAGCCGCTGAGCGACTGGCCGTATCGTCCCGTGTCGCAGCGATTTTCGACGATGCGGTTCCGGGATTGAGCTGCAAGGTGCTGCATATCGGCAATGACTCGGCGGGTCCGATTCCCCAGCGCGAACAATGGATCGCTTCAGGCAAAATCCGTTGTTGCTATATCGGCACGCTCAACAAGGACAAGGGAGCAGAGGTATTTATCGAACTGGTCAAGGCATTACCGGCAGATCGCTTCGAGTTCGCATTTTGGGGCCGTGGAGAGTCGAAATACGTTACCGCCTTGCAGGAGCTCGGCGTTGCCGTCAACGGCGCCTATACGCCCGATAAACTTAAAGGCATCTTGCGTGAAGTCGACATCGGACTGGTTCTTCCGGTATGGAACGACAATGGCCCGCAGGTGCTGATGGAATTCATTAACAATGGCGTCCCGGTACTCGGCACGTCGATGGGCGGCGTACCGGACTTTCTCAATGACCAGACGGGCTACTTGTTCGATCCTTTCAAGGAAATCGAAAATGCAGTGAAATGGTTGAAGAATATCGATGCTGCAGCACTTCAGCGCATGCATGCGAATATTCGTCCGCTGAAAACGCCAGATCAGCATGCTCGAGAGATGGTCGCCGTCTATGAATCTGTGGCAGCCACCGATCGACCGAGATGAGACCTTCCCTTTCGCGTTTATTACGCTTGGCATCACTGTTCCGATCTGTCGTGAACCGTGTTCTCAATACTGGAGCGTGCTTCATGACGGGACGCCAAGTCTCGATCGACTGGCGCGATATCAAGGTGATGCATCCGGAGTCGATCTCGATTGGCGATCAGTTTTCCGCCGGACGAGGCTTATGGCTGGAGTCCGTTGCCGGAAAAGGCAAGCTCGCAGTCGGGGAGCGGGTGAATATTTCCGATTATGTACACATTGGCTGCGCAATGTCGGTAACGATCGGAAATGGTGTGCTAATCGGAAGCAAGGTCCTGATCACCGACCATTCGCACGGGGAAACTGGAGCCGCGGGTGCAGCGCAGATCCATGTGCCTCCTAATTTACGCCCGATAGTCAGCAAGGGCCCTGTGACGGTGAGTGACAATGTATGGATTGGCGACGGCGCGTGTATCTTGCCAGATGTGACCATTGGCGCGGGCGCCATCATCGGTGCGAATGCTGTCGTGATTCGCGATATCCCGCCACAGACCATCTGGGCCGGAGTGCCAGCCAAACAAGTATGGCCCATACCTACTAAACATCTTTAAGCTTAGATAAAATATGAACTGCATTGCTACTATCGTTTCCGCTAACTATCTGGCGTATGCGCGTACTCTCGAAGCTTCGGTACGCCAACATCAACCGGATGCAGATTTCCGCGTTCTGATCGTTGATCGCCCTACGGAAGAGGTCAAGGCTGCGGTGGCGCGTTCTGGTCTGCGCGCTGTGTATGCCCAGGATCTCGGTATTCCCGATTTCGAGCACGTCGCTTTCAAATACGAATTGGTTGAGCTGAATACTGCACTCAAACCTACCTTCCTCAAATCCCTATTTGCCGAAGGTTTTGCCAAGGTCGCCTATCTCGATCCCGATATTCGTGTGTTCTCCAGTCTGGCTCCAGTATTTGATCCGCTCGACAACGCCAATATCGTACTCACCCCGCATGCAATGGCCCCAGCGATGGACGGCCTGCGCCCGTCCGACATCGACTTCCTACGTAATGGCACGTTCAATCTCGGCTTTGTCGCTCTGAGCAACACTGCCGAATCGATCAGGATCCTCGACTGGTGGGAAGAACGTTGCCTTACTTATGGCTTTAACGACCTCGGTTTCGGTACCTTCGTTGACCAGAAGTGGATGGACCTTGTTCCATGCTATTTTGCAGGTGCGTATGTACTTAAACATCCGGGCTGCAATGTCGCATATTGGAATCTCCATGAACGGGAAGTTACAGGAAGCAAGGGCAATTTCCACGTGGGCGACTATCCGCTGTGCTTCTTCCATTTCAGCGGGGTCAAGGCAGAACTCCCGACGGTGCTGTCCCGGCATCAGACGCGCCATTCTATCCAGCCAGGTACGACTTTGGCAGAACTCGTGGCGGATTATTGCGAAGCCCTGCTGCGCAACGAACATAAGGCGTTCGCGGGGATCAAATATACGTTCAGCCACTTTGACAATGGCGACGCCATCACGGTGACTGCACGTCGAGCCGCGTGCTTCACGGAAGGTGCCGCGAGCCGGCCGTTCGCCGCCGGTACTCCACTACATACCCTGGTCAAACAAAAAGGGATGCTGAAGCGCAGTGGCGATGCCGAAACCGGCGCAAATACATTAAGTTTCGATCAGGACTCACGGCGAGTACGCACGATCAATGGTCTGGTGCGCCTTGCTGCTTCGGTGATTGGAATCGAGCGATTTAGCACCCTCGCCCGTTATATGGGCTTCCTGACCCGCGAGTCGAACATGGCCCGGGTGCTGCTGGACCAGCCCTTTGAGCTTGCTCACAAACGCAACAACTCAAGGTTTTTCTGATGCGCCGCGGGCCGCGTGCCCGCATTGATAACGGCCTGACCTGACCACCCGACCATGGGCGCCAGGTCTGCTTTGAAAACGCGCGCGAGCTCTTCAGGCCGAGTGTGTCAAGGACGCTTCGAATTGTGCCCAGCGGGTGTTCACATATTCGCCGAATTCCTTTTGAAAACGCTCGATCGAGAAGCGTTCAGCATGCTTACGGCATACTGCGGACGAGATCGGCGTCGCGCGTGCTTCGAAACGGTGCACGGCGTCAACGATCGATTCAACCGTCTGCTCGGCGAACCATAAACCCGTGGCAGCCTCTGGATCAGCACTGTCGACCACTGTTTCGAGCGAACCGCCTTTTCCGTAAGCAATTACTGGGGTTCCGCATGCCTGCGCCTCGACAGGAGTGATACCAAAATCTTCCTCGGCAGCGAATACAAATGCCTTGCTGCGCTGCATATGTCGTTTCAATTCGCTGAAAGGCTGGTAGCCGAGCAGGGTTACATTCGGAGTCTGGATTGCCTTGATTTTCTCCATATCCGGTCCGTCACCGATAACGACCAGCTTTTTATCCGGCATCCTGGCAAATGCTTGAACGATCAGATCGATACGCTTATAAGGCACCAGGCGGGATGCCGTAAGGTAATAGTCATCTTTCTCTACACAATAGTCGAACGCTTCGACATCGACAGGCGGATAGATCACATCGGACTGCCGGCCATACACCTTGTTGATACGCCGGCCTATGAACCTTGAGTTGGCAATAAAATGGTCGACGCCAGCCGCAGTCCGGTAATCCCAGAGCCTGATCTTGTGCAGCAACCACTTGGCGAGCCAGCCCTTGAGTCCCCGGTCCAGTCCCGACTCTCTCAGATACTGCGACTGCAAATCCCAGGCATACCTGATCGGCGAATGGATGTAACTGATATGCAACTGATCCGGCCCAGTCAGGACGCCTTTGCTGACAGCGTGAGCACTGGAGAGAATCAGGTCATACGAAGACAGATCGAGCTGCTCAATTGCCAGTGGCATCAGCGGCATATACGATCTGTAATGTTTACGGACGCCAGGAAGATTTTGTAAGAACGTCGTCTGCAAACGGCGCCCTATCAAGAACGGGGTGACTTTGACCACCTCCGGATCCGCATATACTGCGAAAACATCGGCTTGGGGGAACACATTCAAGATCTGTTCTACAACCTTCTCTGATCCCGCAATTGCGGTGAACCATTCGTGGACAACAGCAACTCTCATTACTTAACTCCAGTGCAGCGGGTGTTCAGGTTTCGTATCGACGGCGGAAACGGCAGACTTGATTCGTGTAACGACTGCATCCCAGCTATAAGTATGGATACGCTCATAGCCACGGGACACCAGCGATTGGCGCAACTCGGCAGATGAGGCCAGACGAACCATTGCTTGGGCAATCGAATTCACATCCAGTGGATCCACCAGCAAGGCGGCGTCGCCGGCAATTTCCGGCATAGACGTCACGTTCGATGTAATTACAGGCGTTCCGCAGGCAAACGCTTCGATGATGGGTAGGCCAAATCCTTCATAAAAGGAAGGAAACACTAGAAATAATGATCCACGATACAAGGCCGCGAGTTCGTCCTCAGATACCCTTCCTGTGAATGTGACCTGAGCACGTACGCCCAGACTTTCGGCGAGTTCCAGCAGGCTGTCGCTGGGTTCGCCCGTGAGCACAAGCTTGAGCGAGTCACTCAGAGCACTGCGGGCAAATGCACGTACCAGTCCTTCCTCATTTTTATGGCCACGGCGGTTGCTGACACACAGGGCATACGTTCCTCCGGCATCGTAACGCCGCCCCTCGGCACGAAATACTTCCGATACGCCGTTGCCAACATTGAAGACACGTCGGCTGTCCAGCCCGAACCATTCGATGATGCGGCTTCTCGAAAATTCCGACACCGTCAGGACCGCACGCGCTTGTCGACAGAGCCGCCTCAACACGAATCGATAATACAAGCGCTTGATAAAACTGCTGTTATCTGAACGATCGATATGGTTCAGATCATGCACAGTAAGCAGATACGGCACTTTTGAAAACAGTGGTGCGTTATACCCAGGGGACAGAAACCACTGCTTCGGATCAAAACGGACCTTGGTCAGCCGAATCGGATCGAGAGGTGACATTGGACGACCAGTGGCCGGGAGCTCGGAATGAGGGAGACGAGCGCCGACCTCCGCGGCAAAACGTCCGATTCCGTGCGAGCCAGACCAGCGCGAATCAAAAACACAACTCATTAGTAAAATTTTTCCAGTCCGAAAATTCGATACATTCAGAAATCAGAGAGGCTACTCGACGTACAAGTCGAGACGCGATCACACATATCAGGGTATTTCACAGCGAGCAACTCAGTCGCGGAGACCACCGGTGGTTCCGCTTCATGAGCAAGGTGTTACTTCGACTTCAACTGGGCTTTAAGTTCTTTCCATTGAGCCGCGCCTTCCGGAGAGCGCATCAGCTTGTTCTTGATTTCCAGGAAAAAGGCAAGAAGAATGCTAATGAAGAAAGCGCCCAGCGTCGAGACAACCACCAAAATAGCGCGTTTGGGTTTGAATTTGCGTTCAGGCGTTGTCGCTGGGTCCAACACTTGAATAATGGAAGGATTCTTGGCTTCGTCAAGACGAGCCATTTCGTACTGCTTAGCCAGCAGCTCATATAGCATCTGATAATATTTAACGTCACGCAATAATTGAATATTACCTAAGCCGGGCTGATCACTATTAGAAGCTGCTGTATTTTGTGATGCATCCTTCCCGCTCCGCCCGTTTTCCAGGTTGGAGAGTTCAGCGCGCAGGCTGCTCAACTCTTGTTCCGCGCGACGATAATCCGGATGCGTAGGAGTCAGGAATGCCTTCATCGCATTGAGTTGGATTTCCTTCGCCGACGCCTGAGCTCTCAATCGCGCAACCGTTTCAAGTACCGCACGGCTTTCTGTGTCGACACTGATCACTCCATTGGTATCCATTGCACGCTTAAGAGCGGTTTCTGAATTGGCCAGATTATTTTTGGATTGCTCCAGTTGCCCCTCATAGAAGACGCGTCGCTGAGAAGCTTCGGTAATCGCAAGAGTTCGACTCAGCGTCACCAATTCTTCGACATAGCCGTTGGCAAGCTTAGCTACAAGTTGTTGATCCTTGATCTGCACTTCGATCGAGATCAAGCCATCTTTCCCGGAAGTAATGACGGTATCGTCCTGCAGCTGCTCCCTGGCCTTTTCGAGCGAATCCTGGTCGTACAGCTTCAGCAGGTTAAAGCGTTGAATCAACCGGTTCGCTACCGTACGACTTTGCAGCATGCCAACGTACAGATCGTTCGGGTTCTTTAAACCCGAGACCCCTGCCGCCATACCGGCCATGCTCCCGAACTGGGACAGCAAAGCAGATGCTGTCGATTGCGCCTGTTGAGGCGGCAGCATGGTCACCGTAGCTTTGTACACCTTTGGCAGGGCGAAGCTGATCGCCAGCGACAAAACTGCCGCAGCCATTGGAAGACCGATCAGCAGGCGCTTGTGTTTTGCAAACACAAGCACAAGATCCAGAACATTAATTTTTTCATTGTCGGGCGTTTTGCCCGAATCTGTTGACGAGGTATGTAAGTAATTCATGCTGAGATATAGGTATGCCCATAGGTGTGCGTCGAGGCAGTATCAGGTTCGCTTGCCAGTAGCAGGTACTTAATCCCTCAAAGTTTTAACCGCCGCGATACCTATACCGAAGTTTGCCAAGATTTGCGTCCACTCACGTGCGCCTTGTGTGAAGCGGGTCCAGGCGGTCAACTTATCGATCTTTTCTGGCACGACGATCGTGTCGCCAGGCATGACTTCCAAGCCGCCAATTTTTCCGAAGAACCAGCCCTGGGAGTCTGCCGAGACAACGGTGCCGTCAACACGCAAGACGAAAGCGTTATCGACGTCAGCATCTGAGGTCGTACCGGCCAGCTTCAGATAATCCTTAACGCGGCTGTTCGGACGCCACAGCGGCGATGCCTCGACGTTGACCGATCCAAACACATGAACGAATGCCGGCTTGGAAGCCACAACGAGGCGATCGCCATTCTGGAGCGTCACTTGGGGCAAGCGCGAGAATGAGCGCTCGTTCGGCTCCAGGCCGAAGGCAATACGCCCACTCGATTGCATCTTGCGGAAACGAAGAATACGCTCTTCAGCACTACGGCGCTCGGCCTCGAAACGCGCGGTCGAAGCAGCCGCTTCGGTTGGTGACATTGCGGTCAGATTCGCCATCTGGGAGGACTGTTCGCTACGAATTTGGTTTTCCAGGCGGTCTGCCGCGCGCTGGAGGTTGGTTTGTTGCTCCTTGCGCACCTCTTCACGATAGAAGCCAGTACCGAAGAGATAGGCGTTTGCCGTCGGTCCACCGGCCTTGGCAAGCAAGGTCTGCAAGGTATCGCCCGCAGTCATCTGATACACACCAGGTACCTTCACCTCACCTTCGACGCGGACAAACACTTGGCGCTTGTCCATCGGCACCGCAACGTCTTCTTGCGAGAAAATCGTGACGGTGTCGCCAGGTTGCAATTGGACGTTGTCCGGACCGTTCGGATTGCTGAATACATTGCCGAGATTGAACGGAATTAGCTTGACGGTTAGGTCGGTGCGATTCACGCGCTCGACGACGGCGTAATCCCAGTTGATTTGGTCGATCAGGCCGCCAATACTGGCCGCGATCGATTCCGCCTCCACATTCGTGTTACGGTCATCATCGCGCTTCAACATCCCGCCATTGGTCGTGGCCGCGACATTTGTCAGCGTCGAGTCGCCGATTGGCATCACACCATTGCGATTGCGTGCCAGATTACGCGGACCAGTGCCCGTGCTGCCGGTAATCGCATAGGGATGTGCATCAGGCCGTACATCCTCGACAGAAGCAATCACATCGTTCTGGCGGCGAGTCGATTTGCGGCTGATCAGGTATTCACGATTCGGGATCAGATCGCTCACCCGCATGCCATTCTTGAATGGCGCGCGCACTGGCTGGTCCACGTTGCCCCGCAAGACCACCGCATTGGAGAATGAAGGGGTGATCGAAGTGATGTTCAGCACGTCGCCGTTCTTCAGCGTACGCTTCAGTCCTTGCCCTTCCAGAGCGAATTCTTCAACGGTACGCGGACGATTGCGCGCAGGATCGATCCGCTCCAGGAAGACACGGCGCGGATCTGCCACGACCGGCAAGCCGCCCGCCACGTCGAGCAGAGATTCGATTGTGTCACTGCCATTTTTCAGTTCGTACACGGCTGGCGAATTGACTTTACCAGTCAGGGCGACAAAGCCGCCCGCCGGCGGGATATAGATCGTGTCACCATCCTGCAGCTTCATGTCGGCCGACTTGTCTCCTTTCGCGATGAAGGCATACAAGTCCAGTTCGCCTACGACTTTGCCGCCCCGCTTGACCTGCACATGGCGCATGCTGCCGTTGGCATTCGGACCGCCACTGGCAAACAGTGCAGTCACCAGAGTCGAGAGGCTCGACACGGTATAAGTGCCAGGGCGGTTGGCCTGGCCGACCACGTACACGGTCATCGCGCGCAGTTGGCCGAAGGTGACGTTGACCGTTACGCCCTTGTACAGCCTGCCGACCGCAGCACGGATGACGTTCTGCGCATCACCGGCCTTGACGCCTGCCAGCGCCACGCTGCCGATCGTGGGGATCAAGATCGTACCGTTGCGGTCGATGGTGGCGCGGTAATCGATGTCGATCGTACCCCAGCCGCGGATCATCAATTCGTCGCCCGGCCCCAACGGATATTCCGAGGGAACCGGTGTATTCGACACCGGCGCGAACGTGGACGGGGTATTGGCAAAAAATTCCGATCCGAAAATCGGCAACATCCTACCGGTATTGTCGGCAATAAACTTCTGGAATTCACCCGGTTCCTTTTCGACGTCGAAGTCGCGATTATTCAACCCCCGGCCATTCAATTCGCGGTTTTGCTGCATGCCGGTTACTGGACGACGCACTTGGCTGTTATTGACGTCCATACTGTTACGTCCGGTAGCGATGCCCGTTCCGAACTCACTGACTTGACTATTGGTAATACTCAGCCGGCGCGACTGGGCCGTCGAGGGAACAGATTCGCCTGTACCCAAAGGGGCCGACGTCGACGACATATCCTGGTTAAAGAGGTCGGTCCTGCTGTTCGTATCCTGCGCGGACGCAGCAATGGACGTGGCAGCCAGTGCTACGGCCGCGAAATTCTTCGTGAACTTGAACATTTATTTAGGGAGATGAGGCGAGGACGCTTGTAGAGTAACTTGGCATTTTACCCGACAGCAATGGGATGTGGAACCCGTTTGTTAATAGTGTGACCATGCAAAATTTACCAAATTGGGTGCTTTTCGGCATATACGCTACATCCCTTTACGCTGTCCAATTTCTGCTGGTGGATTCTCAATGCAAGATATCTGCATTGTTCCATATGGTTGTCTAAAGATGTATTGATGATGTGACTTTTGGTGAGAATTGCGGAGACTGATACGTTTTAAAACCAAATCATGTCCAAAGCAAAAGGATGTGACTGGTTGCACAAGAAAACGGTTAACGTGATGACAGACTCAAAATGAAAACTGCGCTGCATGCCATTCTGCTCATAACACACCTCATATTCGTTATCGCCCCCGCTCAGGCCGCCGACGATGCCACCACCGCCCGTCAAGACGCTGAAACCCGCGCCGCCATCGCCGAAGCCGAACGTGCCGAACTTCTCGCCCGCCTGCCTCCCGGCCACCTCGAAACTCCTGTCCGGCACCGTCGAGCTGCGCCAGTTCGCCTCCCCAGCCTGGGCAAGGCCTTCGACCTCGCGCACCGGCTGGCCGGTGACGTCTGCACCACCCTCCCTTCCGACAGGAAAACGACCGTTTATGACCCGGGCGCCACCCAGGGCATCCTGGCGGCCCGCCTAATGGAGGACGCCATCGAGCGCTTCGGCGACGACCTCGGCCGGCAGAACAAGCTGCTGCAACAGGCGGTCGACACCCATGCGCTGCAGGGCAGCAAGGCTGGCCTGATGCTGCCGGCCCTGAGCGCGGTGCCGGCGACCCTGCGCGCGGCGGCTGACCTGCCGTCGCTGTTCAAGACCGACGCCGGCGCCGATGTTGCCAAGGGCGACGAGAAAAAGGAACTGGCGGCGCTGGCGGCTGGAGGGAATGACGATCGTAAAGGACAACCTGCTCACCGGGCAGCGCCTGCGGCTGGCCGGAGTGGCCTTCCTGTGATACCGGCTGCACGAGCCGAACAGCGCATTGCGGCTGGCGGATACGGTACAGCGCATCACCGCCCCGCTGGAAGTGGATTTGCGCGGCACGGCGGCGGACGGCGCGTTCTGGCGTGGCGGCGACCAGGCAATGCCGCTAGCCCACCCTACGGTTCGCGCCGCTTGACGCTCTGCTCGATCGCCCCGAACACCGATTTCCCGGCTTCGTCCAGCATCTCGATCCGGACCATGTCGCCGAAACGCATGAAGCCTGTCACCGGCTCGCCGTGCTCGATGGTCTCCAGGCAGCGCTGCTCGGCGATGCAGGAATAGCCCGTCGACGCATCCCGGTTCGACACCGTGCCCGAACCGACGATGCTGCCGGCGCGTGCGTTGCGCGTCTTGCACAGGTGGGCGAGCAATTGCGGGAAATTGAAGGCCATGTCGACGCCGGCGTCGGGCTGGCCGACGGGGCGTCCGTTCCAGGCCGAGCGCAGCGGGAGGTGGACCTTGCCGCCGCGCCAGGCGTCGCCCAGCTCGTCCGGGGTCACGGCCACCGGCGAGAAGGCAGTCGCCGGCTTGGCTTGCAGGAAGCCGAAACCTTTTGCCAGTTCGGGCGGGATCAGGTTGCGCAGCGAGACGTCGTTCGCCAGCATCACCAGCCGGATCTGGCCGTGGGCCTGGTCCGGCGTGGCGCCCATCGGCACGTCGCCGGTGATCACTGCCACCTCGGCCTCGAAATCGATGCCCCACTCCTCGTGGGCGAGCACGATGTCGTCCAGCGGACCGAGGAAATCGTCGCTGCCGCCCTGGTACATCAGCGGGTCGTCGTGGAAGGATGGCGGCATCGCGGCGCCCCGTGCCTTGCGCACCAGTTCCACATGGTTGAGGTAGGCCGAGCCGTCGACCCACTGGAAGGCGCGTGGCAGCGGCGCCATGCAGCGCGCCGGATCGAACTCGAAGGGGCGCCGTGCGCGGCCCGCGTTCAGCTCGGCGTACAGGGCGTCGAGCTGCGGGGCGATGAAGGGCCAGTCGTCGAGCGCCGCCTGCAGGGTCGGGGCGATGCCGTCGGCGATGTGGGCGGTCTTGAGGTCGCGCGCGACCACGGCCAGCTGGCCGTCGCGCGATCCGTCCTTGAGGGTGGCAAGTTTCATGGGCGCCATTGTAGCGCCCTGTCCCGGCGCTTAGAAGGTGCCCAGCAGTCCGACGCCGACCACGTTCTGGTAGTAGTTGTAGTCGATCATGCTCTGGCCATAGCCCGAGAAGTACTGCGCATAGCCCTTGATGTGGCCGGCCAGCGGGAAGGCCCAGCTGAGCTGCACCGCGCCCTTCTCGGTCGAGAAATTGCGCCGCACCAGGGCCGAATAATCGTGGCCATTGTTGCGGTAGGTGACGACCACGTCGCCGCGGCCCATGTAGTCGACGATATCCGGATTGTTGTCGTCCTGGGCCGATTCGTTGACACGCTTCCAGACGCGGCCGACGACGGTCCAGCCACCGCGCTCCAGGCCGACCTGGGCATAGCTCCGGTTCCAGCTGCGCGACAACGATCCTGCCTGTCCGTTCGACTGGTGAACCAGGCCCAGGTTAAAGAAGCTGGCATGCATGCCGAGTATATTGAAGTTCAGCGGCGTCACGGCCATCAGCTCGGGCTGGTAATTGGTTTCGCGGAAGGGACTGGACGCCTCGTGGTTGCCCGCCTGCCAGAAGCTGTTCTGGGTGTAGCCGAACCAGAGGTCGACCGGCTTCTTGAACGCGTTCTCGACCAGCTTCATCTTGAACCCGAGCTGGAACACCAGTTCCGAGTGCGATAGATTCGTGTCAGCCAGGGCGCCCACGTCCTGGAACGGCCGGTAGGGTTCGTTGTTGGGGTGCGCCGTGCGCGTCGCCATCAGGTAATTGACATGGTGCGGCCGGAAATTGAAGACGCCGCGCTTGTGCGCCTGGTCCAGTTCCCAATGATCGGCCAGGCTGAAGCCGCGCGTCTTCTCGGGCGATAAATCGAGTGCCGCCTCGACTGCCGGATCGGTTTGCGCGACCGACGCGGTGGCCGGCGGAATGTCGGACTGGGCGGCGCCGGTTGCCGGCGCCATGACGGGCGCCGGATTGACAGAGGCGCCGATCTGCGCAGCCGGCGGCACGGCGCCGGCGAGGCGGTCGTAGCAGGCCAGGCGCTGGCCGGCTTCCATGATGCGGGCGCAACCGGCCAGGCCGCTATCGGCCTGCTGGGTCTGTTGCGTCTGCTGGGCTTGCTGCGCCAGTGCGGAATTCAGCACCAGCAGCGGCAGTAGAGGGAGAAGTCGTGTGTGTGTCGCAGCCATATCGTCATCGTGTTTGAGCAGGCTCTTGTCCACTTGAATGCAAGATTGACAAGAGATAGATGACGAGTGTCGCGGAAAAACGCCGAGGGCGTCGCACGCCAGTATCCAGGACGGATGCCGGCGTGGCAGGCGCGAGCGCGTGGCGCCTGGCCGTCCTTACTGGCCGTCCTTAATCAGGCACGAGGAGATCCAGCTGCGCCTGCTCCAGGAAACACCACTCGCCTTCCGCCAGGCCGAGCGATTCGAGGGTCAGGCCACCGATCTGCGAGCGGTGCAGTGCCGCACAGTGGTTGCCAGCCGCGGCCAGCATGCGCTTGACCTGGTGGTATTTGCCCTGTTCCAGCACGATTTCCAGCTGGTGCTCGCCGCGCTGTACGCAAGACAGGGCTTTCAGCGGCGCCGGCTCGTCGTGCAATTGGACGCCGGCCAGCAGCTGCTCTACCAGCGCCGGGGTCACCGGGTCCTGGGTGGTGGCCTGGTACACCTTCGAGATATGGCGCTTGGGCGAGGACTGCGCGTGATTAAAAGGGCCGTCGTCGGAAATCAGCAACAGTCCGGTCGTGTCGTGGTCGAGCCTGCCAACCGGTTGCACGTCGCGCCAGGTGAACTGTTCCGGCAGCAGGGTCAGCACGCCGGGGCGGTGGCTCGGCTTGCGCGAGCATTCGAAATTGGCGGGCTTGTTCAGCGCAATATAGACGTGTTCGCGATACACCCATTCTTCATCGAATACGGTCAGCACCAGGCCATCCGTCTCGACCAGGGTCTTGTAGTTGTCGACGACGTCGCCATTGACGGCAACGTCGCCGTCTTCAATCAGTGCGCGGCAGTACTTGCGCGTGCCAAAGCCCTGCGATTGCAGCACGCGGTCAAGGGATAATTTACTCATGGGCGAGACTGTAACAGAAGCGGGACGGCCAGGGCAGGCGCAAGCCGAAAAACCAAGGAACTCAACAGTATGGAAGGACAACAAGAACTCGTTTGACAAACATCAAGCGTGTTCAAAATCTCGTGGGTACACTGAATCTACGTTAGGAATTGCCCTACACTCCTCGCGTAGAAGACTACGAAACCTAGGAATGTGAGACAGCTACCCGTCAGAAAATTAACCGAGAGATGAGGTAATAGTGCAGATCAAAAAAACCCAAGGATGCATCGATCCGCTTGCGACCGTTGCCACAAGCTGCGGTGCGACAGCGGCCCAGTCTCATTCATCCCTGTTTCCTGCCCAGCTCGCGCTGGCGCGCTGGATGTATGGCGGGGATGTGCCTCACGTTCACTCGTGCACCCATCATATCGCACGGGCCGCCTGGTACGACGAAGCCCAGGCGCGTTTCCAGGCCTGGATCGAGGCTGGCGGTTTCCACCTGCACGATCCCGACCATACTGATAGCACTACCCAGGACGCACCGCACGAGCATCGTCATGTCGCCGCGCCCGCCCCTGCTCCCGAGGCCACGCGTAACCCGGCCTGGTACGACATCACGCGCTGCCGCGTGACCCAGGACAGCGACTGCCCCAAATAAGACGCCTCCATCGACACTGCCGCACCAAATAAAAACGACGGCTTGCGCCGTCGTTTTTTCCCCTGAGGGATTCCAGCTTCGAGGAATGAAGATCTCTCTGAACCGCATGTCGCGGGTTGCAGCAGCGTCGAAGGGGCGGGACAGTTTGCCGGTGGGATGGTTGACCGGCTGGCTGTTTGCCGACTTGCGAACACCCTACGTCTTCACTATAGCCCGCCTCGCATAAGTTTCAAGGAAAATTGATCAACGCAGGCTCGGCACCGCGCCGCGATAGACCGATTTCACCGCGCCCGCCCCCACCGAAGCGCCGAATTTCTTCAGCACACGCTCCGGCAAGCCTTCATGCGCGGTGTAGTCGATGATGTCTTCCGCCTTCACGACATCGCGCGCCACGGTATCGACCGTGCCGAAACCGTCGGCCAGGCCCATCTCGACCGCCTTGGCGCCGGTCCAGTACAGGCCGGAAAAGATTTCCGGGTTCTCCTTCAGGCGCTTGCCGCGGCCGGCGCGCACCACGGCGATGAATTGCTCGTGGATTTCGTTGAGCATGCTCAGTGCGTGCTGCTTCTGCTTGTCCGACTGCGGACTGAACGGGTCGAGGAAGCCCTTGTTTTCGCCCGCGGTCAGCAGGCGCCGCTCCACGCCCAGCTTGTCCATCAGCCCGGTAAAGCCGAAGCCATCCATCAGCACGCCGACCGAACCCACGATGCTGGCCTTGTTGACGAAGATCTTGTCGCCGGCAGAGGCAATGTAATAGCCGCCCGAGGCGCAGATCTCGTCGACCACCACGTACAGCGGCTTGTTCGGATAGCCGCGCTTCAGGCGCTGGATCTCGTCGACGATGATGCCGGCCTGGACCGGACTGCCACCCGGACTGTTGATGCGCAGCACGACTGCAGCCGATCCTGCATCCGAGAAGGCCTTGTTCAGCGACGGGATCACGGTGTCGGCGGCGCCGCTGCCTTCTTCGTCGATGGAACCCTCGATTTCGATCAGGGCCGTGTGACGCCCCAGCGATTCGATGTCGGATGTGCCGAAATTGAAGTCGAAATAGGCCCAGATCGAGAAAAATGCCAGCACCAGGAAGGACAGCTTGAAGAAGATGCCCCAGCGGCGCGCCGCCCGCTGTTCCCTGACGGTGGCAAAGACCAGGCGCTCGAGGGTGTCGCGTTCCCAGTTGTTGAACGTGGCCGGCGCGGACGGGCGCGGCTCGTTCGGGTTGTCGTTACGGGTGTTATCGCTCATAAATGCCTGTTCAGTATCCCACTCGCTTTGTTACTGGGCGGCAGGCGGCCGGATAAATTGATCCGGCTGCCAGTAGACGTCGCCCTCGACCTCGTGCACGCCGATCGGCCGCAGCTTGCCGCCGCGGCAGGGCCCGCCTGCACAGACGCCGGTGTCCGGAACATAGATCGCGCCATGGGTCGAGCACATCAGGTGCAGCTTGCTCGATTCGAAAAATTCGCCTTTGAACCAATCCAGTTCGACCGGGACGTGGGCGCAGCGGTTCAGGTAGGCGTATACCTTGCCGCTATAGCGCACGGCAAAGCCGGTCGCGTCGCTGCCGAAGGCGACGACTGGAAAACGCACCCCCAGCCCGCCGTCGAGCAGGTCGCCCGATGCGCAGACGAACAATCCTTCAGTAGTGCTCATGCGTTCTCGACCAGCCAGTCGTGCAGCTCGGGCACGCTCTTTGCCGTGAATACCGGGTGACATGCCTGCAATTGCTGTACAGGATGCGCGCCATACTCGACCGCAATGCCGTATGCACCGGCGCTGTTGGCCATCAGCAGGTCATGCGTCGTGTCGCCGATCATAACGGTGCGCCGCATGTCCTGCCCCAGTTCCCGTGTCAATTCCTGCAACATGGCTGGATGCGGCTTGGAAAATGTCTCGTCGGCACAACGGGTCGCATCGAAGGTCGACAGCAGGCCGGTGGCGTTCAAGGCACGGTTCAGGCCGACCCGGCTTTTGCCGGTGGCAACCGCCAGGAAATAGCCCTGCTGCGACAACTCGTCCAGCATCGGCCGGACGCCTTTGAACAGCACCAGCTCGTGGTCTTTTGTCAGGAAATGGTAGCGATAGCGCTCCGCCATGCGCGGGTACAGGGCCGGATCGATATTCGGCATGGCCGCCTGCATCGCTTCCGACAAGCCCAGGCCGATCACGTGCGACGCCGCCATGTCGCTGGGCACCGGCAAGCCCAGGTCCTTGGCAGCCGACTGTATACATTTGACGATGGTGGCGGTGCTGTCCATCAGCGTCCCGTCCCAGTCGAAGACAATCAGGTCGAATTGCTTTCTTGCCATGTTATACGGCGCCTGGTAGGCACCCGCTCCTCATGTCGCCTTGTCAGCGTTTGTTGTGTTCATTAATGGGTTGTCCCAAGCTTACCAAGAAACGATCGCATTCCGCCGGCAACGGCGCCTTCAGAGTCATCGGCTTGCCCGTTTCCGGGTGCTGGAAGGTGATCTGGTAAGCGTGCAGGAACATCCGCCGCAGGGCGCCGCGCGTGTCGCTTGCCTTCTGAAGCTGCTTGTTCAATGCAAAATCGCCGTATTTCTCGTCACCTGCGATCGGGAAGCCGCTGGAAGCGAGGTGCACGCGGATCTGGTGCGTGCGCCCGGTCTTCAGTTCCGCTTCGAGCAGGGCGAACTCCTTCCACTTGCGCAGCAGGTTGAACACGGTATGCGATTCCTGGCCGCCGGCCTGGACCACCACCCGGCGTTCGCCGTCCGGTGTCGTGTATTTATGCAGTGGCAATTTCACGTGCTGGCGCGGGTTTTTCCAGTCACCCACGGCCAGGGTCAGGTAACGCTTGTCGGTTTTGCCGTCGCGCATCTGCTCGTGCAGGTTGGTCAGGGCCGAGCGTTTCTTGGCCAGCAACAGCAGGCCCGAGGTTTCACGGTCGAGCCGGTGCACCAGTTCCAGGAACTTGGCATCCGGACGCGCGGCGCGCAATTGCTCGATGACGCCATACGACACGCCCGAACCGCCATGCACGGCCACGCCGGCCGGCTTGTCGATCACGAGCAGGTGATTGTCTTCGTGCACGATGTGGAACTCGGCACCCGGTACCGGCGCGCTGCCGGCAGCTTTTTCGGCGATGCGGATCGGCGGGATACGCACCAGGTCACCTGTTGTCAAACGGTACAACTGGTCGATGCGGCCCTTGTTGACGCGGACTTCGCCGGAACGCAGGATGCGGTAGATATGGCTTTTTGGCACACCCTTGCAAACACGTAGCAGGTAGTTATCGATACGTTGGCCGGCTTCTTCCTCGGTGATCGTGACGAACTGTGCAGTGGCGGCGGGGCGGCTGTCTGTCTGTGATGAAGGGGGAACAACATCGTTTTGCAAGGTCATTCGCTCTGTCTTCCCAGAAATTCTCTCTAAGTCCTTCATTTTGAATA